>Ga0209188_1000476_pt1 | contig 38907 bp, 34 predicted proteins | sample C_130625_EF_Meta_FD_187307 | JGI IMG/M metagenome (GOLD analysis project Ga0209188, IMG submission 187307) | Freshwater microbial communities from Lake Croche, Canada to study carbon cycling - C_130625_EF_MetaG (SPAdes) (version 2) | ecosystem: Environmental > Aquatic > Freshwater > Lake...
GGCTTTGTCATCGAGCAATGCGAACAGGTAATTCGTCACTTTCAACCACGAGCCCTCAAAACAGGGATGTTGCTGAATAAAGAAATCGTCGAAGCCGTCGCTCAATTAATTAGCTCCACAAAAATTCCTAGCGTGGTCGACCCAGTCATGGTCGCCTCAAGTGGTGCCTGTCTTTTATCACCCGATGCCGTTGAAGCGGTTAAAAAAAGCCTGATTCCATTAGCGAGTTTAGTGACCCCCAATCTCGATGAAGCTTCGATTTTATTGGGTAAAAATGCTATCGGCGGTAGTAACTGCGAAACCGAAGCACGCGAACTAGCTCAACTTTACCGCGTCCCGTTTTTACTCAAAGGTGGCCACGCGCAAGGCGATGAATTGATCGACGTTCTCGCTTGGCCCGATGGAAAAACTTTTGTGCTCAAAGCAAAACGCATCAAAGAAATCGATACGCACGGAAGTGGATGCACTTTATCGGCAGCCATCACCGCGCACCTCGCCCTCGGAAAAGATTTAAAGTCGGCAGTCGTCGCCGGGCATGCCTATCTGCAGGCCGGCATGACCTCCCCTATTTCGGTTGCAGGATTGAAGCACATAAAACACTAAGTTTTAGGCAAAAAATAGGGTCAAATTTGGCCCTAATGGGCTTAAATCCGATGTTTTTAACCCTCCTAGGTTATTCACACTTGCCCCTTCGCCTTGCACACCTTTTCTAACCCATTCCCTGCGGTAAACATCCCGCCAATCGACCATGACAAAAAAGAACGCTGCGAAGCAATCGACCTCTAAAACAAAATCCACCTCTTCCGCCACCACCGGCGTGAAAATGCGCGGTTGTGATGTCATGGTCCGCTGCCTCGAGAATCTTGGCGTCGACACGATCTTCGCTTACCCAGGTGGTGCCTCGATGGAACTTCACCAAGGTCTCACCCGTTCCAAAAAAATTCGCACCATCCTACCTCGTCACGAACAAGGCGGAGCATTCATGGCTCACGGTTACTCACGCGCCACAGGAAAACCTGGCGTGTGTATGGCGACTTCAGGTCCTGGTGCTACCAATTTAGTGACTGCGATTGCTGATGCACACATGGACAGCATTCCTCTCATCTGCATTACTGGACAAGTTTACCAACAATTCATCGGCCGTGCCGCTTTCCAAGAAACTGATTTCTATGGAATGACTCTTCCTATCGTGAAGCACTCCTTCCTCGTATTAAATTACGAAGAGCTGCCGATGATCATGTACAAGGCTTTCAAAATTGCGACCACCGGACGCCCAGGCCCCGTCGTTATCGATATTCCTAAAGACGTACAACAAGTGGAGTTTGTGCCCGTATTTCCTAAGTCAATCGACGATGTGTCCATCCCTGGTTTAGCCGTTCCGCCTAAGCCTGGTGACGCACAATTCGAAACGATTATTCGCTTAATTGAAAAATCTTCCCAGCCAGTTCTCTACATCGGTGGCGGTATTCTTTCGGGCGACGCTCACAAAGAATTAATGGAATTCGCTGAAGCGACCAACATTCCTGTAGCTTCAACGCTCATGGGCTTGGGCGCCTTCCCAGCCAACCATCCACAATCACTTTACTGGTACGGTATGCACGGCACGGTCGCCGGCAACTGGGCAGTTTGTAAGAGCGACTTACTCATCGTACTCGGCGCGCGCTTTGACGACCGTATCACCGGTGCGATTGAAAAATTTGCGCCCGACGCAACGATTGTCCACATCGACATCGATCGCTCCGAACACCACAAAAATAAATTCGCTGATTATCCCATTCACTCGGATGTTAAGCACGCACTCAAGCGTCTCACCGCTCTAACGAAAAAGAATTTCAAAAAGCCTGATCTTAAAAAGTGGTACACCACCATCAATGGTTGGAAAAAGGAACATCCCTTCCCTTTCAGCTACGACCGCAAGGGCTCGAAGCATATCTTACCTCAAGAAGCCATCGAAATGCTCTATGAGGAGTCCAAAGGTGAAGCGATTATCTCAACGGGCGTAGGCCAACACCAAATGTGGGCCCCGCAATACTACCAATTCAATAAACCACGCACTTTCATTAGCTCCTTAGGCGCTGGAACGATGGGCTTCGGCCTGCCAGCCGCGATTGGCGCTAAAGTAGCCTGCCCCAAAAAGCAGGTCATCGATATCGACGGGGACGGCTCGTTCCTCATGAACATCCAAGAATTGGCGTGTATGAAAATTGAAAAGATTAATGCCAAAATTCTCATTCTTAACAACCAACACTTGGGCATGGTGGTTCAGTGGGAAGATCGATTCTACGCCGGCGTTCGCGGTCACACCATCTTAGGTGATGCATCCAATATTGGTAGCCCCGACAATCCAGCCGGACTCTATCCTGACTTTGTAAAGATTGCCAACGGCTTCGGCATTAAAGCACGTCAAGTCATGAAGCGCGAAGATCTTCGTGATGCTATTCGTGAAATGCTTGATCACGACGGTCCTTACTTACTCGACGTTGTTGTTCCTTACACCGAACACGTCTTGCCGTTTATTCCTCAGAAGAAATCGGCGATGGAAATTCTGACGAAATAAACTCTCGTCAGTTCTCCAAAAAATAAGGTGCGATTATTCGCACCTTATTTTTTGTATGAGTAAAGAGACGCTTAGCTAACGTGTTCTGACAACCAACGTTCTGCTTCAATCGCCGCGCGACAACCCATACCTGCTGCGGTGATGGCCTGACGATAAACGTGATCCGCACAATCACCTGCCACGAAAACACCAGGGACTTGAGTATTCACGGTATTGGCTTCAGCGACAAGGTAACCGTTTTCATCGACCTTCAAGGCGGGAGTAAAGGGTTGAGAATTAGGAATGTGTCCGATGGCAATAAACACACATTTACAGGGGATTTCACGGGTTTTCCCGTCCGCTTCTTTTACTTTGATTGCGTGAACTTTCCCATCCGCTCCGCCTAAAATTTCGAGGGGAGTGCAATTGAGGGCGAGTTCAATTTTTTCGTGCGACTTCACGCGCTGTACCATGATTTCGGACGCACGGAATTTATCACGACGGTGAATTAAAATTACTTTGGAAGCAAAACGGGTTAAGAATAAAGCTTCTTCACAAGCAGAGTCACCACCACCCACGACGACGACTGGAACGTTGCGATAAAACGCACCATCACAAGTCGCACAGGTCGTCACTCCGTTACCGCCGTAGTACTCTTTCTCGCCAGGAATGCCTATGAGGCGAGGCGAGGCTCCCGTGGCGATAATGACTGCCTTGGCTTCGTAGGTGGCTTCTCCACCGACGAGTTTTTTAGTGGCTCCAGAAAAATCTACTTTCTCAATTCGATCCCAAGCAAAACGAGCACCGAAGCGTTCCGCCTGAGCTTTCATATTAGTAATCAATTCGTTACCGTCGACGCCGTGAACGAAGCCAGGAAAATTTTCGACCTCTGATGTCGTTGTCAATTGACCACCGGGCTGACCGCCCTCGAGGACCAGTGGACTTAAGCCTGCACGCGCAGCGTAAATCGCGGCGGTTAAACCCGCACAACCAGTTCCGAGGATTAAAACATTTTCAGCCATAAACAGTTTTGAATTTTGAGTGGATTGCCGTAACGGCAAGACAGAAAATCAGTCTTCAAGTGGTTCGCCGGACAACCCACTCAGTGAATTTATTTTTTGGGAGACTCAGCCCACTGCCTTGGCGTTTTCGCAACCCAGCCCTCTTTGCTGAGAAAGTTAGCGATTTTAACGAAATCATTGAAAGATTGATCGTCCCACTGACCGACGTGACCTTGCAAAACCAGAGGACTAATCGGTGTCTTAGCTTTATAGGCTTCCATGAATTTATCGTAGCTCACCTTGCCCGTGGCGACCTCCATATTAATCGAACGTCCCAAAATAATGCGCTTCTTATCTTTGGGTCCAAAAAACCAATTTTGAAGTTCCGGACAAACATCCATAGCCGCAGATGTGTTTTCGTCATTCTGATTATACGGTGCCCCAAACGTATTAAAGGTCAGTTGGGTATTTTTATTAAAAATATCACAAGCATCTTTAAAATGCTTTTTCTGGGTTTCTAAATCGGAGCCATTAAATTCTGAACCATCTGTACCATCCGCTTTCTTAATTTTTTTATGATCCCAACCGTGTAACCAAAATTCGATACACCCTCCATTCTCAATCGCGTTTTTCTTTATCCAAGCAACGTCGTCCGCATTGGGAGTTGCTAAAGAATCACAGATCACGCCCATCGAAATAACCGTTTTATTTTTCACGGCCCAATCGCTAACCTTTTTAAATCCCGGAAGAAGACGGGCTTTTTCTCCCGCACGCACATCATCAAATTTCCAAATGACCACCTTGGGACTTTCCGCCGCAGCAACTTCAACTGACACAAGGAGGGCGAAAATAGTTAATGACTTAAATAACAGCTTAAGCATGTGGGTATCAATAAACCCTACGCCACCGACACCCAGGGTGACAAGTGGGACCGTAAAGGGTCAAAAGGCCCAATAAATCCAACTTTTTACACGAAATCACCCATCCATGGGCTTATTTACCCCCATTTATTATTGGAACCATGGGGGCTTTGGCTCGCCTTTTCTGCCGAGGGTTTGCTAACTTTCGCCTCCGGTCCCCCATGTTCCAAAGCATCCTCAGACTCTTTGTTGGTAGCCATAATCGGAGTTTTCTCCGCAAGTGCGCCCCCATCGTTAAGCGCATCAATGCACTGGAGTTAGAATACCAAAAACTTTCCGACGAACAAGTCCGCGCCAAGACCGCAGAATTTAAAACACGTTTAGCCAAAGGTGAAAAATTAGACGCCCTTTTACCCGAAGCTTTTGCCGTAGTTAAAAATGCCGCTCGCCGACTTTGCGGAACTAAAGCGATTGTCTGTGAACATGACTTAACCTGGGAAATGGTTCACTTCGATGTTCAGTTAATCGGAGGTATTGCTCTTCACCAAAATAAAATCGCCGAGATGGCGACCGGCGAAGGCAAGACCTTGGTCGCTTCCCTACCACTTTATCTCAACGCACTCACGGGTAAAAACTGCCAACTGGTTACTGTGAATGATTACTTGGCTCGACGTGACTCCGAGTGGATCGGCCACCTCTACCGCTGGCTCGGCCTGACCGTAGGCTGTATTCAAAATCAAATGGGTAACGAAGAACGCCAAAAGGCCTATGCCTGCGATGTTACCTATGGCACCGCTTCGGAATTCGGTTTCGATTACTTACGTGATAACGGTATGGCCTTATCGGCCAAAGAACAAGTTCAACGCGGTCACTACTTCTGTATCGTCGATGAAATTGACTCGATTCTCATCGATGAAGCTCGCACTCCACTGATTATTTCCGGACCTACTACCGAAGAACGCGAACCCGCTTTCCCTCGCTTAGTTGACCCCGTTCGTAAACTTTTTGAATTACAAACCAAGTTGGTTACACGCATTATTAATGAAGTCGAAGTTGAACTAAAAAAAGTACCTGAAAATAAAGAGCCTTCGCAGGATACCTTGGATAAACTTTGGCTAACCGCCCACGGGATGCCTCGTAATAAATCCTTTAGCCGTTTAATGGAAGTGGGTCGCTGGAGAAAAGCACTCGAAGCGTTTGAAGGCAATCTGGCGAGCGAAGTAGAAAAAGATCGCCGCTATTATCTCAAGGAGCGTTTGTACTTCTCCATCAGTGAGCGTAATCATGAATCAGATCTCACTCAACTCGGTCGCGATACTTTACGCCCTGGCGAACCGGATGCTTTCGTTTTACCTGATTTACCGACACGCTACGTGGAATTAGATAAAGATGAATCACTGACCGTAGAGAAACGGAACGAATTACGCGCCCAAGCCGAAGCCACCTACATTCAAGTCTCGGAAGACATTCACGCTATCGGCCAATTACTCAAAGCCTTTGCCCTCTACGAAAAAGACCGTCATTACGTCGTTCAAGAAGACAAGGTCATGATCGTCGACGAGAATACTGGACGCATTATGGCTGGTCGCCGCTGGAGTGATGGACTCCACCAAGCGATGGAAGCCAAAGAAGGCGTCGCCCTCGAAAAAGAAAATAAAACGTACGCGACTATCACCATTCAAAATTATTTCCGCATGTACCAAAAGTTAGCAGGCATGACAGGTACGGCCGAAACCGAAGCCACTGAATTCCATGAAATCTACGGTCTCACGGTTGTGACTATCCCCTCTCATCGAAACTGTATTCGCATCGATGAAAATGATATTGTTTTTAAAACACGTCGTGAAAAATATGGTTATTCGATAAAACAAATTACCGAATCCTATAAAAAAGGTCAGCCTGTACTCGTGGGCACCGCTTCCGTTGAAGCTTCGGAAACCTTAAGTCGAATGCTCACGCTGGCGAAAATCCCTCACAAGGTACTCAACGCTAAACACCACGAACAAGAAGCGGATATCATCGCGATGGCGGGCCAAAGAGGCGCGGTAACGATTGCGACCAACATGGCAGGACGTGGAACCGATATTCGACTGGGTGAAGGCGTGAGAGAACTGGGCGGACTTTTTGTACTCGGTACCGAACGCCATGAATCGCGTCGCGTGGATCGTCAGTTACGCGGCCGTTGCTCCCGTCAAGGCGACCCTGGTCGTTCTAGATTTTTAATCGCCCTAGAAGACGACTTAATGCGTCTCTTCTCCAATGCTGGTATTATTTCATCACTCCTCGAGAAATCTTTTAAAGAAGGCGAACCCCTCGAACATCCTTTACTAAATCGTTCTATCGGCACCGCACAAAAGCGCGTCGAAGGTCAAAACTACTCCCAACGCAAACGTCTCTTACAGTACGATGACGTGCTTAATTATCAGCGTCAGATTATCTACGGTCTAAGAAATCGTTCGTTGGTCGATGCCAATACCCGTAAAAACATTCTCGAAGTCATCGCCGAAGAAGTCGAAGAGCGTATTAATTTAATTTATCCAGATAGCGATCGCATGGCCGACCGAGAAGGCGCCGAAGTTTTCCTTTCTTGGTTTTCGCAATGTTTCCCTATCCGCATCGCCGTTGAAGAAATTCTTACCCTGAATCGTGATTTAGCAGCCGCTTATATCATGAAGAAAATTAACGAACTGCAAGAGAGTCGCGAAAAATATGAATCGAAAGAAGCTCTTCATTATTTAGAACGTCATATTTTAATTCGGGCGATTGATAAAAATTGGCAGAACCATTTGACCGACATGGACGAACTCCGTCGTGCCGTCGGCCTCCGTGGCTACGCACAAAAAGACCCATTAAATGAGTACAAAACTGAAGCTTACCGTACGTTCTCGGAGTTGATGCGCCAACTGCGATCCGAAGTTTGCTCCGGTCTTTTCCGCACCGCTTCATCGATGGAAGCTCTCGAATCTTTACTACGCTCAGCCCAAGGCCGCGCCATCGCCACTGGACCCGCTGAACCGGGCACACCGGAAGATTCCGCAAGTCAAACTTCCGACAATCAACCGAAGTCCGAACCATTCCGTCGCGCGAACCCAAAAATCGGACGCAATGACGTGGTCAAAATTCGCAAGGGTAACGACGTGCAAGAAATGAAATGGAAAAAAGCCGAAGTGCTCGTTCGCGAAGAAGGATGGGAAGTTGTTGAACCTGTTTCCGAATGACCCTTGAGCGGCCCTCAATCTTCAACTCGCCAGTTCTGATAGCTTGGTTGGGAATAGGCCTAACTGGTTTATTATTATTTTTTTCCTTTGGCCCCGTCGGACATCCCTTCGTTGCCCTCTTCGCGCTCATTCCCGCGATTCTTTCAACAACTCAGAAAATACCTTGGAAGGTTTGGCGACAAGCGGCTTGGGGCGTCAGTTGGATTCTTTGGATAGGTCTGCTCATCTGGCTACGACACGTCTACCCGCCTCTAGGTTATATCGGCTTAATCTTACTCACCGCCTATTGTGCATTGTATTTATTTTTATGGTTAATTGCCTTACGTTGGATTTTTCCTGCGACTGAAAAAGCTACGCTCCCTATTCGCCTACTTTATCTGCTTGGTTTAGCGGGCGCCTGGGGACTACTTGAATGGGTTCGATCCACATTCTTAACGGGCTTTGGTTGGCTCCCACTTTCAGCAAGCCAAGAAGGTAATCCCGTCCTGCTCAGTCTCTGTGCTTGGGTTGGCCCTTATGGACTTTCAGTCCTTCTCGTCCTCATCAATCTCGGTTTCGCGAGTTGGATATTTCGACTTAAAATAACGACTCAGTCTAACTTAACCGCCGTTAAACCTCTGGGCTGGTTAAGTCGTCTGACGCCTGAACTTTATATTTGTTTAACACCCATAGTGTTTGGTTTCATCACCTGCGGTGAAAGTTTAGTCAGTCGAGCTGATTTAATTCCATTTACCGCAGGAGTCGTGCAAACCGATTTTGATCCGAATGCGAAATGGGACTCCGTGAGACTACACGATCACATTGAAAAAATTGAGGCACTCACCCTTTCAGCCAGTCAACCCAACGCCAAAGGTGAACGTCCTGATTTTATTTTATGGCCCGAAGCTGCACTACCCATCTCACTAGACAGCCAACCGTATATAAATCTATTAACACGTTTAGCGATTAAAGCTGAAACACCACTCATCATTGGGACTATCGATAAAGAAAAAACCGGTTATACCAATAGCGTCGCACTGATTACATCTGAAGGATTACAGCGACCTATTTATTCTAAACGCCATTTGGTACCCTTCGGCGAATACGTACCGCTCGCTCATATTCTTCCACTCAGAAAAGTTGTGCCCATCAACGAAGACTGCGTGGCAGGTCAGGGACCAAATTTATTTCCGATTACCAATCGCAAAGGACAAACGGCGATTGCGGGAGCACTGATCTGCTATGAAGATGTTTTTCCTGCACTCGCACGCGAGCATGCACTAGCGGGCGCAAACCTCCTCGTGGTTGTAACCAACGACGCTTGGTATGGTCGCGAAGCCGGCGCCTATCAACATAACGCACACTCTGTTTTATTAGCTGCTTCCACCGGACTGCCCGTGATTCGATGTGGAAATGCCGGGTGGAGCGGAACCATCAACCGCTTTGGACAAACCAAAGCGATGACTCAAAATAATACTATCTATTTTTCAGGACAATCAGTCGTCGGACCCCTATTCACTCAAAAGCATCTGCCTGAAACCTTTTGGGTACGGCATGGAGATTGGGCAGTATCGATAGGCGGAATCTTTTTTGCCTTCGCCTATATTTGGCGACGAAGACAAAAAAGTATAGACTAAAGAACTTTGGGATTAGCGACGGCGACTGTTACCGCGTGATTCGCCGCCCTCTTCACCTTCCATATCTTCTGGGCGCTCTTCTTCGTCCCACTTCAATTCTTTATTCAGCTTATCGTCATCTTCAACTTCAGGTAAGTCGGCAATTTCTTCAGCCGCGGAAGTTGGACGAGCTGGCTTATCATCATCGTCATCATCCGTCGGCACTTCGTGTCCGGCAGGTACGAATTCTAAAATGTCAGTAATTTCTTCGAAGGGATGGATATCACGACCTTCAATCAAAGCCTGATTGCGCATATCGCCCAATTGTTCATCCACGTCCTCGATGGTTAATTTTTGCTCTAACTTAATCGTGTCATTAATGAATTTTACGCGAAGACGAGTAATGTGTTCGAGGAAATCGGCGTAAGAACCTTTTTCACCGTCTTTAATATTAGGCAGAGCAAAAAGTAATTCTTCAGAATCGAGAATATGTTCAGCCACACGAGCGAGGCGGACGGTTTCGTCTTTTTCGATTGAGTGAATTTGGAATGGCACGAAGGCCGCTTCAAGAATCTCATTGGAAAGACCGTACTCGCGCAGTGGATCTAAATTATCCAGTATCCAAGGTAATTGATGGGGATCGAGAATACCGAGACCATCTGGGTCGTAATGTTTGGGGTCAGAATTTTCTTTAACCCACCAGCGGTTAGTATCTTTTTTAAGTCTAATTGTGCACCACGTGAGCTTGGATGAGGTAACGGCCATGGGGGAATGGATTTGTGGAAGTTCTGAGGAGAGTCAAGAGGGGTTGAAACATTGTTTTACCACGGGGATGTTCTCCGCTTCCCTTTCCTCCTATAACCGTTTATGGATTTAGTATGTCAATTTTGTACGAAAAAGTCCTATCTAAGGCCTTTTATGCCATGGACCCCGAAACGGCCCATCAATGCGGACTGCGTGGAATGGGACTTATCGGAAGCATCGCCCCACTGCGCTGGCTTATGGAACGCGGACTTTCTCCCGAAGGAGCAAAACCTGTAAATGTTTTTGGATTAAAATTCCCTAATCATGTGGGTCTGGCCGCTGGGTTTGATAAAGACGGATTAGGCTGGCGCGGAGCAGCCGCCCTAGGCTTCGGTCACGTCGAAGTCGGCACGGTGACACGGCACGCTCAAGTTGGAAATGAAAAGCCACGCGTCTGGCGTTACCCCCAAATCAAAACTATCGTAAACGCTTATGGCTTTCCGAATGGTGGAGCTGAAGCACTCCGCGATCGCTTAAAAAATCAGCCAGGTCGTGGCCAACGCGTCTGCCCTCTCGGCATCAATATTGGAAAATCAAAAATCACTCCGCTCGAAGAAGCCCAAGAAGATTATTTATTCTCCTTCAAACTTCTTGCTCCTTACGCCGATTACTTGGTCGTTAATATCAGCAGCCCCAACACGCCTGGATTGCGCGCCCTCCAAGACCGTGAACCACTGGTTAAACTTCTCAGCACACTCACAGCAGAAAATAAAAATACTTTAGGGGGTCCCCTACCTTTACTTTTAAAAGTCGCCCCCGATCTAAACCCGGCACAGCTGGAAGACATTCTTAGCGTCGTTAGCGAAACTAAGTTTGCGGGTATCATCGCTACCAACACAACCATCACTCGACCGCACGGGACCGAAGAATGCGAAACGCGTGGTGGTTTAAGCGGGCAACCTCTTCTCGAAAAATCCCTTCAAGTGGTAAGATTTTTAAGTAAAACTTCGAACGGGAAAATTCCGATCATCGGTTGCGGTGGGATAACCTCGGCCATAGATGCAGGCCGATTTATGGACGAAGGCGCCAGCCTGGTTCAAGTATACTCAGGATTGGTTTTCCGCGGACCCGGACTCGCTAAAGAAATCGCCCAAGGACTTTCCTGGCGTCAGCGTGCTTGGATTTAATTAAGGTTAAATTATTTTTTAACTTTAACGGGAATATGAACTTCAGACTGTTTTAAGAAAAACGGTACGAAAGGACTATTCCAATAGACACCATACGGCTCACCGATGACCTCAAGTTGCGACTGAGTTTTTAACCAGTCATTGAGACGTTCTAAACCTTCTTCATAATTTTCCTTGGAGTAGGATCCGCGAATACCAATCGCAGCTACGGTACGTGCCTCTAAATTCTGTAATTCAACTTCGGTACCGGGTTTTAAATCCGTACGTACCGCCGACGTCGCATCCATATAAAAAATCATCACTCCAGGATTAATTTTTGCTTCCACGGGAGCCGTCATCGGAATTTCTTTTTCGCGGATATAACTAAAAAGTTTTCCGAAAAGTTTATTATTAGCTGAGAAATAGGGCTGTTCAGATTTTGAAATCATTAAGCGTGCAGCTGGTAACTCCTTAATTTCGATTAGGCCAGGTGCTGTTCGCGCATAGGCCTCACCCTCGGTAGCACTCAAGAAATTGGGAATAAGGGATGTCATAATGATAAGAAATTGGGGTAGTTTCATAACTATTAACTTATCCATCAAATCAAGGTTTGCAAACCCACTCACACGATTGACGCTTAAGACCTATTCAGTATTAAAGATTCCGTTAAAAAGATGCCCAATCTTAAACCTAAAACTTCATTCGGATCACTCCTCGGTCATAATTTTTTGACCGGCATGTTCCTGGTTTTGCCTATCGGGCTCACGCTTTACGTAGTCACCATCTTAATCGGACTCGTTGCTTCACCTGTTCAGACCTTAATTCAAAATTTATTGCCCTTTTTCTATGATGAAAATGCGAAGTTGCCTGACTTCCAATCTGGGCCTGCTCACGGTGCCCTCGTTCTAATTTCAGCACTCATCATGGCAGTCATCCTGATTATACTCGGATGGCTCTCCAAACGTATTTTTGGAAAAATATTTAATACTTGGATTAATAGTATCGTAGAGCGCATGCCTGGATTAGGTGCGCTCTACAATACGATCCGTCAAATGGTCGACGCCTTAAGCGGAAGAAATAAAGATACCTTCCGTCGCGTCGTGCTCGTGCAATACCCCAGACCGGGCTGCTGGAGTATCGCATTCATCACCAACGAGCAACCGACAGTACTTTCCGAAGCTATCGGTGAAAAAGTAGTAAATGTCTTTGTGCCCTCTGCCCCTGCTCCCACCGCTGGATTTGTCCTACAAGTGAAGGCCGATGAAATTAAGGAAACAAAATTAACCGTTACAGAAGCACTTGGGCTTCTGATGAGTTTCGGCTCAGTTGTGCCTCAGCCAAAAAATAAAGAGTAATTACGAATGTCATCGGCCACCCTGCGCTGTCTCATTCTCGGACGTGATCCCTCGGGAGAATCTCACACTCTTTTAACTTTTCTGGAACCGCAGCAAGGTTTGGACCGTTGCCTCATTCGCCTCACGCGAAGCAAGACCACTACCGCGCCCGATTTATTTGATGAGTGTGAAATACAAATCGAAAAATCAAAAGATGGCGGTACCCGCTTCGCGAAAGATTATCGATTAATCACCCGCCACCAAGGCATCGCAAAAAATCATCGCACTCTCGAACGAGCTTGTCGCCTCGCTTCGATGATTCGTAAAAATCCGCCCCCACCAGAATCTGCCCAAGTCTGCTATCACATCGCCATGGAAACCTTTGCTGCCATGGCCGAACGTCCGCGACCCGATGCAGCTTATTTTAAAGGACTTTGGTTGATGATCAAAGATGGTGGCTGGCCCGTCCATGAACAATGGCTGGCCCGCTTGGGTAATCGTCAGGAGTTAGCCGGAAGTATCCTCACCCAACCACTCGATGAGCAAACTTGCGACGAAGAAACTGTCGCCAAACTCTCAACCGATTTAGAACATTGGGCCGCGGGAGAAATTCACTTCGTTCTGCCGTAATGCGTATTGATATTAAAACCAAACGTATTGAGGTCAGCGCCCAAGAGTTTGCCACCTTTCGACCCGGACCCACCGCAGGCTCAGGAAACTCCCCTTGGCGCGCCGAAGCGGGTCGACAGTGGCACGAGACACTTCGCATTCATGCCGACGCCGAAAATAATCAGTGGGAGTTTGAAAAATCCATCGCCTGTGAAATTAAAGTCCTCGGCTGGATTGTTTGTATCACCGGTCGAACCGATCAATGGCGCGAAGAAAATGGCGCCGTCACTATTCGTGAAATTAAAACAGTCACCGTATCATTACCGCGCAAAACAGAATTTCTACGCGAACGCTATCCACATCATTTTCTTCAACTCGGTATTTATTGTCACGCCGCACGTCTTTTGCCGGATATCAAAAGTGTAACGGGTGAACTCGTTTTTGTTGATCCGAAAGATGGTACTAAACAAACGTTACCTTTACCCGACAGCGCTGAGAGCGATTTATTGAATCAGGCTGAAGTTCTCGCGAGCCATGCAGAAAATCGTCGTGCCAGCCACGCTCGGTTATTACTTCTTCCCGATCGTTTACCCTTTAAAGATGCACCCCGAATCGAATGGCTTCAAGCCTGTGCCGACCTCGATCAAGCAGCGCTGGAGTCCCCTATTCGACTCATGGTTGCCCCGACAGGCTTTGGTAAAACCTCTGCCGCCCTTCGGCACGGCCTCGCTCTCCTACGCAGCGGACGCGTGGGACGTTTGCTTTATTTAACCGGTAAGGGAACCGGACAGTTACAAGTTCTGGCTGAGCTGAGACGTTTAGCTAAATCAACTGAACTTAGCGGTATGGTTCTTCGCCCACGCAGTGAACATGAAATTGATGGCTTAACCGATGATCCAGAAGAAATTCGAAAGAACTGGGCACGAGCAGCTATCGATCCACAAGCTCTACTTGCGGATGGTGCGGAATTAAGACGGATTCGAGAGATTGGAAAAATCGCGGGCGTACCTCCGTGGGATATTACCAAAGCGATGCTCGGTCACGCCGATGTAATTATATGCGATTATAATTATGTTTTCTCACCTCGTAATCGCTCCGCTCTCGAAACGATTCCAGGTTGGAATGATCACGACACCATGCTGATTGTGGATGAGGCACACAATCTTCCCGAACGGGCCGCCGAATGCTTGTCGCTTCGCGACGACGCTCAATCCGCGAGTGACTTTAGTTTCACCTTAACGAAATTTCGTGCACCCGAACCTTGGTGTCTCGCCACACAGGCTTGGGCTGATTTCGTCGGGCGACTTCCCAAAGCGGATACCTTATCGCCCGATGATCGCCTCGAAGCCATGACGTTGACCGAAAAACTGGCACCACTTGGCGCCACCTTCCCCATAGATTTAGATAGTCTACCCGAAGAAGCTCGCACTGCAGTTTGGAGTGCGACTCTTTGGTCGCAAAGACTTGAAGAAGCAGATCTCGGCTGGCTTCTATGGTCACCGAATGCGGGACAAATCAATTTAGATTGTTTAACCGCCGCCAAAGCAACGGGCGAGAGACTACAATCTTTTGCTCACGTATTATTAATGACTGCAACTCCCGGACCTCGCGGAGCCCTCGCCTCAGAATGTGGATTAAACAATGATCACATCATGCGGGTCGACGCCCTCGCACCTTGGCGACAAGGCGCCTACACGGTGGCAATCGATGGTCGTATTGATACACGATTAAAAACCCGTGAAAGTCACCACCAGCGCACCGCTCAATCATTAATTAAACTTTCTCAAGAAGGCTCAGTCGCAGCATTCTTCCCGTCTTACAAATATGCCGAGTCGATTGTTGAAGAGATTAAAAAAATAAATTCCGAAACCTCGATTGCTTTGCAACCGCGCGGCCTTGGACCCGATGGCACGGCACGCTTCGTGGATGATTCATTGAGAACCTCAACCATTCTTTGTTTAATTCTCGGCGGATCACTGGGTGAAGGCGTTGATTTACTCGGTGGAAAAATTCGTTCCGCCGTCGTGATTGGTCCCGCACTTCCCGAAGTGAATGCACTCCAAGAAGCTCGCAGAAAAATGTTCGTGGAGGATGGCGCCGAGGATGCCTTCGCACTCGCTTATGTGCGACCAGGCATGCGGAAAGTAAACCAAGCCCTCGGTCGACTCGTGCGAGCCCCTGGACACACCGCACGAGTTCTCCTCCACTGCCGACGGTTCGCTGACGAGACTTACAAAAATCTTTTGTCTACCGAATACGGCGATCCAGAAGTTCTCATCAACGACGAGAGCTTCTTGGAATGGGTTAAGAAAAGTTAAATCTTTCCGAATACTTTGTTCAGCGGGAATCTTACCTTCTTCATCGACGCATATTTGTCGTCGGCGGATCGGTATCCTACTGCACAGGCAACAACAGTTTCATAGCCGCTACCTTTTAAGCCAAGAATTTGGTCGTATGCTGCGGGGTCAATTCCTTCAAGAGCACAAGTATCAACTCCAACAACTGCAGCGACCGCCATCAGTTGACCTAGCGCAATGTAAACTTGGCGAGCAGACCATTCTTTTTGAGCGGTAGCATCTTTACCTTTAACCACGCCACCAATCATCATTTGACGATAGGCTTCAATTTTTTCTGCCTCAACTTTTCTCTCCGAAACCATGAGATCAAAAAAGTCTTGGACATCTTTTTCGGTCATTTCTGTACGACGCGTAAATACAATTAAGTGAGAAGCGTCAGTGACTTGTGATTGATTCCAAGAAACGGGACGTAACTTCGCACGAATCTCAGGATTCTCTACCACGATAAATTTCCATGGCTGAAGGCCATATGATGATGGAGCTAACTGAAGAGATTTTTCTAGGGCTGACCAAGTAGCTGCAGGTAATTTCTTGGTATCAAAAAGTTTGGTCGCATAGCGCCATTCTAAAGCTGAGATTAATTGGTCAGGAGATGTAGCGGGTTGCATAATACCCACATACAAGCCAGTTCGATTTCCTTGTCAAACTAGCCCGGCGACAAAATACCTTTAGTGAGCAATAACTGCCTTTGCGTACGCTCAGCAAACTCGCGACTATGTGTCACCAAAATCAGTGCCATTTGCTTTTTAGCCACAATACCCAACAACAAATTGATAATCTGCTGACCGGTAGCTTCGTCTAAATTACCCGTCGGCTCATCCGCGAGAACAACTGTTGGATCATTAATCAAAGCACGCGCAATCGCCACACGCTGACATTCACCGCCCGATAGTTGCGACGGATAATGATTTAGTCGCGAACCGAGGCCGACAGACTCAATCAGCGTACGAGCTTTAAATTCGGCATCTGGTGTACCGAGAATTTTTGCAGCCAGCATGACGTTTTCCAAGGTATTCAACTCGGGCATGAGCTGAAAGTTCTGAAAAACAAATCCAACACCATGTCCTAAGTGTAAATGCGGAGGAACTAAGCCCTTGGATTTTAAATCGATTAAGACTTCACCTGCATCAGGTGCTTCCAGCCCGCCTAATAATTGTAAGAGCGTTGTCTTGCCTGATCCTGAAAGGCCACGAATCGAAACCGACTCACCTTCATTAACCGTTAAACTAATCGAACGTAAAACATCGAGCGAGCCCGCTGCCGTGGAAAAGGATTTTTTAAGATCTTTAGCTTCGAGTAATACTTTAGACATGACGCATAGCCTCCGAGGGTTTGCGGCTGGCAGCCCAAATGGCGGGTACTAATCCAGCGAGCGTGGTGACTAATAGTGTAAATCCTGCGGCCACTAAAAAATCTGAACTGTCGTAGTGTAACGGGACTTTGGAGAACTGATAAACATTCGCAACCATGTCTCCATCTCCGAAAACCTTATTAATTAGCGTCAAAATATTTTCGCGGCATGCCAAAATAATCCAAGTGAGAGCAAAGCCTAAAAGCGTTCCGAGTAATCCAATCATCAAACCTTGAATGCCGAATAATGCGATGATTTGCCAGCGTCTTGCACCCATTGAGACTAAAACACCCACTTCACGCGTGCGACGAATCACCGCGGAGAAGAGCGTGCTCCCAATAGAGAAAGAGGCGACTAAAGTGATAATGAACATTAAAAAGAAGAGCATGGTTTTTTCGAAACGGATAGCTTCGAGGAAATTTTTCTTAATTTCCTGCCAAGGTACAAAATGCATTTCTGGACTTCCCACATTTAAACGTGCCGCAATCGCAGGAGCGTCATTCGGATTTCTAAATCGTAAAGTAATTCCATGGGCCTGTGTTCCCATCGCCCAGAGTTCACGAAAGCGACGAATCGGAATAATCGCTGCGCGGTCATCAACCTCAGTAAATCCAGTCCGTACGATACCGCACACTTCAAGTTCTGCGGGTAAAGGGGCCTGCCCTTTTTCAGCCAACTCCGCCATCGCGGGCGACCAGAGTTCAATTTTATCGCCAATATTAACGCGTAAAGTTTTCGCTAAACCATAGCCTAAAATAACACGTCCATCATCAAGATCATCAAACGAACCAGCTGCTATGTAAGGTCGGGCCGGTTGTTCTTTTACACTCAAATCGATACCGCGCACAAATGCGACGCCGGAAAATTGTCCATGACGTGAAAGTGCTGGGCCCTCGGTAAAAGCAGCAGCAGTAATCACTTCATCGTCTTTACGAATTTTTTTTACGAGTTCGGTCGGATTCGCAATCGTTGTCCGTGTAAGTACGACGCAATCGCCAAAAGATTCTCTGATTCGTAAACGATGTTCCTCACCAAATCCATTCATCACCGTCTGAACCACGAGTAAGGCTGCGACGCCCAGACCTACGCCCAAGATGGAAACAATCGCAAACGCAGGAAAACGCTTTCCTGGCTGAAAGAGTTGACGAAGGGCGATTTGAAGAAACCAGGGCAAGTTAAGTACTTAAGCGTTTTTATCAGGACCCAGAGTTGGGAAGAGAATGACATCACGGATGTTAGCAGCCCCGGTGAGAAGAATGACCAAGCGATCAATGCCAATACCCAAGCCGCCTGCTGGAGGCATACCGTGCTCGAGCGCTAAAAGGAAATCTTCGTCGATTTTCTGAGTTTCTGCTCCGGCCTGTATTTCCAGCATCTTTCTTTGCACACCCGGATCGTTTTGTTCCGAATACGCAGGGGCAATTTCTTGGCCGTTAATACAAAGTTCAAACACATCGATCGTGGAGTCATCCCCCACGGTCACTTTAGCCAACGGACATAACTCTTTAGGAATATGCGTCACGAAAGTGGGTTGTAGTAAAGTTGGCTCAATCAGTTTTCCAAAAATTTCGTTGGTGACTTCAAAGTCTTCCCAATCCGTGCGCGGTTCTTCGAGACCCAATTTTTTGCACGCCGCAATTTTTTCTTCTTTGGTACGTGAGAACCATTGAGCATCGCCGGTGCGTTCGATAATTAAATCTTTATACTTAGCTTCACGCCACTCGCCACCGAGTTCAATCGCCACACCATCAGGACGCGTTACGACTGTGGTACCTAAAACTTCTTTGCAGACATTCTGAATGAGGCTGCGCACTAATTCCATCATACCACGATAATCAGTGTACGCCTGATAAGCCTCGAGCATCGTGAATTCTGGACTGTGCTTAATCGAGACACCTTCATTGCGGAACACGCGTCCGATTTCGAATACGCGATCCATACCGCCAACCAAACAGCGTTTCAGGTGCAATTCTAGGGCAATTCGTAAGTAGAAATCACAATCAAGTGCATTGGAGTGTGTTTCAAATGGACGCGCAGCAGCACCACCGGCCACGGAGTGCAGAGCAGGAGTTTCTACTTCAGTAAATTGACGACTCCATAAAAACTTACGGATCGATTCAATCACTCGACTGCGAATGAAGAGACGGTTACGCGATTCTTCATTCACTACTAAATCGAGATAACGCTGACGGTAAATTTTTTCGGCATCAGTTAATCCAGCCCATTTTTCAGGCAGCGGACGCACCGCTTTAGAAACTAATCCGTAATCGGAAGCACGGACGGTTATTTCTCCGGTTTTCGTTCTAAATAATTTTCCGCGAACGCCAATGAAGTCTCCCAGGTCGACGAGTTTCTTAAAATGAGTATCGTAGCGCTCGGTTAAAGCATCGCGCGTGAAGTAACATTGTTGAATACCGGCACGATCGAGAATCTTAACAAAACTCGCTTTACCCATGACACGAATCGCGACGACGCGACCCGCGACGGAAACTTCGGGGCCTTCTTCAACACCTTCAGGAAGAAGTTGAGCACATTCACTAGAAATATGTGACTGATTCCAGTTCGCACGGAATGGGTCTTCCCCATTTGCACGAAGTTGAGCAAGTTTCTCTAGACGAACTGCATGGAGGTCGTGCGAGATAGCATTAAGGTCGGGCTTATCACTCATATTAACACCTTTAGGGGTGTCTTTTGGGGGGCGGGCTGGCAAGGGCGAAAGGTTCAAAAATCACCCGCCTTTCCGTATTGCCGTTAGGGGTTCAAAAAGGTTAACCCTCAATCCATGAAGGCCTATCTAGATTTGCTTCGGCATGTCCGCCAAACGGGCGAAGTACGCAAAGACCGAACAGGCGTTGGTACCCTTGGAATTTTTGGAGCTCAACTGCGCTTCGACCTCGCTCAAGGCTTCCCCTTAGTAACCACCAAAAAAGTTCATACTAAATCTATCATTCAAGAACTCCTTTGGTTTTTAGCCGGACGTACGGACAACGCCTGGCTCACTGAAAGAGGAGTAACGATTTGGAACGAATGGGCCACCGCCGAACAGTGTGCGAAGTTTGGACGCGGCGAAGGTGAACTCGGACCCGTCTACGGACATCAGTGGAGAAATTTCGGTGCAACCAAAAAAGCTGACGGCACTTACAACTCCGATGGCGTGGATCAAATCAAACTGCTCGTTGAACAACTCAAAAAAAATCCGGCCAGTCGTCGACATCTCATCACCGGATGGAATCCGCTCGAAGCGGATAAAGTCGCCCTCCCACCCTGCCACACGCTTTATCAATTCCACGTTTCAACGGATAATCGTCTCAGTTGTCAGTTGTATCAACGTAGTGCCGATTTATTTTTAGGCGTACCTTTCAACATCGCCAGCTACTCGCTACTCACGCACATGATTGCGCAAGTGACTGGCTTAAAGCCTGGACATTTTGTGCACACATTCGGCGATGCTCACATTTACTCCAACCACCTCGAACAGGTTGATTTACAATGCTCCCGTGAGCCTCGACCTCTTCCTCGTTTAATTTTAAATCCTGAAATTAAAGACTTATTCGACTTTAAATATGAGGATATAACCATCGAAGGTTACGATCCACATCCAGGCATTAAAGCCCCTGTAGCTATTTAATTTTGTGAATTTTTTTGGCCGACCACTCATTGCAATCGCTGCGGTTGGAAAAAACCGTGGCATCGGTTTAAACAATCAACTGCCTTGGCGAATTCCTGAAGACTTTGCGTTCTTCAAAAAAACTACCATGGGCCAAGCGATGCTCATGGGTCGTAAAACTTACGAGTCCATCGGACGTCCTCTTCCCGGTCGCACCACGATTGTTCTCAGTCGCCAAGGTTTCACTGCTCCGGGCGTGCTCAGCGCAAAATCTTGGGCAGAAGCCGCAAAGTTAGCTCCTGATAAAACACTTTTTTTAGCTGGAGGAGGTGCACTTTACGCGGAAGCCCTTCCATGGTGCAGTGAACTCATCATCACGCATGTAGATTTAGAGCCAGAAGCTGATGCCTATTTCCCTGATTGGACAAAACTTTTTGATGAAGGCGAAGTGATCGAATCCCATGCCCATTGCGTGATGCGGAAACACCTTCCTCTTAAAAATCGCTAGGTTTTAAGCACCCATCGCCTTGGGGTTAAAAATCAATACCCCGACAACCCTAAAATCTTTGAAAATTTAGGGTTAAAATGCGTTTTTCTCCTTTCCAATATGCCCCCCTCTCCTAGGTTCGGATTATGCCTGATGGCCTCTTTATATTTTTTGCCGCGCTGACAATCGGCGCAGCAGCTCTTCTGGTTCTTAGTCGCAATGCAGTGACCTCCGCGATGGGCATGATTTTAGCCCTCGTCGGTGTCGCCGCTGACTTCTTCCTGCTCGACGCTTACTTCCTCGGCGTACTTCAAGTGCTCGTCTACGCCGGTGCCGTCATGGTGCTCTTTCTTTTCATCATCATGTTACTTTCAGATACCGAAGAAAATCCTACCACCTACCCTTGGCGTGATGCATTAGCGGGTTTAGCAGTTTTCTTCTTCTTAGCCGCAGGCGTCGTCTGGCTCTTCGTTTGGTCAGGCGCCGTCCCCTCAAACCAAGTGCAGTTTGCTCCACCAGAAATTTCTAGCGATCCTCTTGTCTTCACCACCGCAGCCAAATCTTTTGGCCGACTGCTTTACACTAAATATTTACTGCCTCTGGAAATTTCGGGATTCCTCTTACTCGTCGCACTCGTCGGCGTGGTATCAATCAGCAAAGATTCCAAAATCCAAAGTTAATCAATACCATGGAACACACCACACTTTCACACCATCTATTGCTGGCCGGAATGCTCTTTGTGATTGGGCTCTCTGGAGTCTTAATCCGTCGCAATCTACTCGTCGTTTACATGTGCCTCGAGTTAATGCTCACGGCATCAACCTTAGCCCTCGTCGCCTTCTCACGTTTTAATAACACGATGGATGGAGCGATTTTCGTTTTCTTTATCATCACCGTCGCCGCCGCTGAAGTGGCTGTAGGTCTCGCCCTCATGGTGGCCCTCTTCCGCCAACGCCAAACAGTTAGCTCCGATAAACTCACCACTCTCTGCGACTAATTTGCAATGAACACTGTTTCTCTTTTACACTGGATTTTATTTCTCCCTCTAGGCGCGGCTGCTTTCTCGGCCTTCTTCCTTCGCCGTCAGGGTGCATTCGCTGCGTGGTTCTCAACGGTAACAGCCTTTGTGATCGCAGGTCTCGCTCTGACTATCTTAACCCAAACTTCCGAAGATATTAAATGGCATTACGAGCTCGGTAAAATCGGTGAAATCTCCTTAGGCTTTGGTTACTTAATCGATGCGCATGCTCGCTTAATGTTATTCGTCGTTTCCTTCGTCGCCGCTTGGATTCATTTATTTTCTGTCGGCTACATGAAGGAAGATGATTCACGCGGACGATTCTTCGCGGGACTTTCCATCTTCATGTTTTCGATTCTCGGTATCGTCATCGCCGATAATTTATTAATGACTTTCATTTTCTGGGAACTGGTTGGTTTTAGTTCCTACATGCTCATCGCTCATTATTTTGATACCGATTTCGCAGCCGAAGCTTCCAAAAAAGCATTCATCACTAATCGCGTAGGTGATCTGGGATTCATCTTAGGCATCGCGCTTTGCTTAAAACTTTACGGCACACTGGACTTTGCTGAATTAAAATTACATGCAGGTGCGGCTGTTCCGATTGCCCTCGGACTTTTACTCATGTGCGGCTTTCTCGGAAAATCTGCCCAATTCCCGTTACACGTTTGGTTAACTGATGCGATGGCTGGCCCAACTCCAGTCTCAGCATTAATCCACGCCGCAACGATGGTCGCCGCCGGTGTTTACTTCATGGCGCGAATCAGTTTCCTGCTCGCTCCTGAAGTGCTTCATTGGATCGCCATCTCTGGCGCCAGTATGGCCGCACTCGCCGGTCTATGTGCACTCGCCCAAACGGATATCAAAAAATCTTTAGCCTACTCCACCCTCGCCCACCTCGGCATTATGGGTTGTGCGATTGGACTCGGACATCCTGAACTCGCCGTCTTGCACATGGCCATGCACGCCTTCTTCAAAGCGACCTTATTCTTGGGTGCTGGCTCAGTGATTCACGGATGTCACCACGAACAAGACATGTTAAAGATGGGCGGCCTACTCAAAAAGATGCCGATCACTGCAGCAACTTTCATCGCCGCTACGCTTTCTAATTGTGCGGTTCCCTTCTTCGCAGGTTGGTATTCAAAAGATGCCATCATTGAGGCAGCCTGGCACGGTGAACACTTTGTTGTTTTCAGTTTCCTCGCTCTCGCAGCCGTTGCGACGTGCTTATACAGTGGCCGCATGATTCGTCTCGTATTCATGGGCGCACCTAATTCCAAGGCTGCAACCCATGCTCATGAATCACCTTGGACCATGACGCTACCCATCAGCGTACTCGGAATTGTTTACGCGATTGGTGCCGGTTTTGCTGCCAATATTTTAATCCCCCATTCCTCACTACAAGTCGTTGAAAAGTCGCTCAACGAAATGGCATTCCATCTAACCGCGCCGGCAACCATCGTGGGAGTAGTAGCAATGATTCTTGGATATTTAAGTTTCAAATTCTACGGATTATTTATTGGACAAGATAGCTTACAGAAAATTTCCCCACGTACCTATCAAGTTTTAGAATATCGCTGGATGGATACACTATACAATTGGTACATCGATAAAGTTCAGCGTCGCTTCGCCGAGTTCATCGTGTTCCTCGATTTACTCGTCATCAACGGTCTCGCCGTGCGTTGGATTGTCGGTGGTACCTTTGCCGCCTTGGGTCACGTTTCTTCAGCGATTTTTCACCGCGGACAGACTCGTGCTTACGCCATCTGGATCACTATCGGCTCACTCCTATTCATCTGGTTCCTCCTCCGATAATTTATGGAAAATTTTAATACTGTGAACTCCTCACTTCTACTCGCGGCGATATTTACGCCGATTCTCGTCGGATTAATTCTCTTAATCGGACGAAATCTGCCTCGCTCATTTGCCACAGGATTTGCTCTTACTGCATTCACCCTGCCGGCCCTCATCGCCGTTTGGTTCTTCCTGCCCTGCGCCGAAGCGTACGGTTCAGTGACTCAATATCGTCAAACTAACATCTGGGGTTTCTGTTTTGGCTTAAACGGTATCAGCTTACCGTTAATTGCCATGACCGCACTGGTTGGTCTCGCTGCCGGAATCAAAGCACTCGATCAAGAAGTTGAATCACGTAATAGTTATCTCGGTTTAATTCTCTTCATGCTCGGTGGAACTCTTGGAGTCTTTGGTACAAATAATATTATCGGATTTTATTTCTTCCACGAATTCGCACTCATCCCCACTTTCGTACTCACCTTATTCTGGGGCGGCGAAGGTCGACGTTCTGCAGCGATGCAAATGGCAATCTACCTCACGGTCGGCGCCATGCTCTCGTTAGCAGGTATCGTCATTGCGATGCAAACGGTCGGACTAGGCATCGAAGACGCCACCTTCGAACAACTTTTTTTAGCATTCCATCAATCACAACTGCCTCTGCCTGCCGCAACTACGGCGCTCACTTTATTTGGATTCGGAACACTGGCTTCACTTTTCCCTTTCCACTCTTGGGCCGCACCGGGTTACTCCGCTGCACCTACTCCCGTATCCATGATTCACGCTGGAGCGCTTAAGAAATTCGGACTCTACGGAATCATCATGATTGTCGCTGCCACCATGAAAATTGGCACCGGCACACTCAGTCACTGGTTCCTTTGGTGCGCAGTCGCCAACGTCTTTATCGTTGGACTGATTTGCTTCGGACAGCGCGACCTAAAACAAATGCTCTCTTGGAGTTCCGTCGCTCACATGGGTCCTATTTTTGTCGGCATCTGGGTTTGCTCAACGCAAGGTGTCGCCGAAGGTCTCGACGCAGCCATCTTCTTGATGGTGGCTCACGGACTTTCCTGCGCTGCGTTATTCCTTTTAGCTAATGGTGTTCGCGCTCGCACTGGCACGTATCGATTCGATGAACTGGGTGGACTCGCTCGACACACTCCTATGCTCGCTGCGTTCTTTATCGCTACCACCATGGCCTCGATTGGTCTCCCAGGTTTCGGAAATTTCTGGGGTGAACTCGGCGTCTTTCTCGCGCTCAGAAATCAGTCCTTCATTCTTCAGGCCTTCGTTGCGTCCACGGTTGTGATTTCTGCAATCTACGCATTACGCGCAGTGGCTTCTGTATTTTTCGGAAAAGTTTCTGCTACGATTGAAGCTCGTCAGGCTTATGCGCCGATAGTCGATCTCAATGGTGCCGAACGCACCGCATCTGTTATTCTTCTCAGTGCCTCACTGGTCATAGGATTTGTTCCTTCACTCATCACTCACTACACCAACCCGGAAGCAAAAGCTCTGGCACGAATCGCCCAACTAAAACCTTTCAAGGCCGTTCCGGTTCAAGAATCCCAAATCAAATAAACTTTTCGTATCATGACTTCTCCGATGGCCACCACCGAACTCGCTTTTAAATTATTAGCCCCACGCAATACGGACTGGGCTTCTATCCTTCCTGAAATTTCCGTAGCAGGCCTAGCCTTGCTCTGCCTCATCCAGGCGATGTTCCTGAATAAGAAACTCAACTGGCTCATCCCAACTACCGCACGCATCGGATTAGGCTTAGTGATTTTAATGTCACTCATTCCTTTCACTCCATGGAATCCATGCACTGGAGTCGCTACTTCAACTTTTTCTGGCTTACTTCAACTCAGTGATGTCACCTGTGGTTTTCGAATCACCTTTTTAATTTCAGCCCTGCTCACTAGTTTCATCGCGACAAAATTCCTGGAAGAACGTCACGCTGTAGTCGCCGATTACCACCACGTGGTCCTGGTCATCACCGCAGCATTCATGCTCTTAACTCAATCGAATCACTTCGTGAGTTTATTCGTCAGCCTCGAAACCGCCGCCGTTGGACTTTATATTTTAGTAGGTTATCTCAGAAAAAGTGATGCCTCACTCGAAGCCGGTGTTAAATATTTAGTCGCGGGCGGATTAAGTTCAGCCCTCCTTCTGATGGGAATTGTTTTAGTTTATGGTTCGCTCGGTGCTACGACTCCCGACTCACTCAACTTCGATCAAATCGCCAAAGCCTTAACAGCGGGACACGGCACTGCCCTCACCCTCACCGGCGTAGCACTCATTTTAGGTGGAGCCGCTTTTAAGCTCGGAGCTTTCCCATTCCAAACTTGGATTCCTGATGTTTATCAAGGCGCTCCCACGCCTACCACCGCCATACTCGGTACGGCTTCTAAAGCTGCAGGTGCATTCACATTATTCTTATTAGTTACTGGACCCTTTCAGCCTCTCGCATCGAAGTTAGCCCCTGTTTTAGCCATCACCACCATCCTGACTTTAATCGCCGGTAATCTCGCTGCACTCGCCGCCACAGACATCAAGCGTATCATCGCACTCTCGGGCGTATCTCATGCCGGCTTTATTCTCGCAGCCATCACGGGTATTTTAGTCGCCGGGGAAAATGGTGACTACGATACTAACCTCTTAGCTTATTATTTAATCGCTTACACCATCGGCAGTTTCTTGGTCGCACAAGCTCTCATCTCCATTCCTACCGCCGAAGATCATCGTCGCCCTTTACTACAATTGCGTGGCTTAATCCGTCGCTCCCCTGTTCTCGCAGGAGGCCTCGGTTTTGGTATCAGTTCCTTAGCGGGTATACCTCCTTCTATCGGATTCTTCGCTAAATTATTTATCTTAATATTACTCGCGAAAGTAAAACTCTGGTGGGTATTCGGTGCCGCTCTGCTCAGCGTAGCCGTCAGCATCCATTACTATTTCTCTATCGTTCGCGAAGCAGTGGTTAGACCAACCGTTGATAACGAATCGATTGAAACGATTGAAGTATCAGCGACTGCCAAATTTGTTATCGGAGCGTTATCCGCTGCGACCATTATCGGCGGCTTACTATTCTTCGTCTAAGAACCTGATTTTTTACCGCGCGGATGGTGCTTGCGATGGGCTGCACTTAACGCGGTGCGTTCAACCGTCGTGTAAATCTGCGTCGTAGCGATATCGGCGTGCCCTAACATTTCTTGAATCGAACGTAAATCAGCACCGCCTGCTAATAGATGCGTAGCAAAGGCGTGACGAAGTAAGTGAGGTTTTACTGGCACATCAACTCCAGCACGAAGAGCAGCCTGCTTAACACTTAACCAAAAAGTTTTTCGGGACAGAGCCTGGCCACGCGCACTTAAGAAAAGTGCGCTTCCCGTTTTGGGGCGACTGAGTTTAGGCCGACCATCTTTTAAATAGTGCTGTAAAGTTTTTAAGGCCGATTCACCCACGGGTACGACGCGATCCTTCGAGCCCTTGCCTCTCACTCGCACGAGAGCTGATTCGATATCCACCGCTTGCAATTCGAGCCCACATAATTCGGAAATACGTAGACCTGATCCATACATGAGTTCTAACATCGCCCGATCACGCAGACCTTGGGGTGTAGATGTATCGGGAGCGGATACAACCAGTGCGGCCTGCTCAGGAGACAGAATTGCGGGCAAGCTACGTTTCATCTTGGGACTTCGAGCGAGCTCGGTGAAGTCATCGCGACGCACGCCCGATCTAACCAAGTGTGCCGCAAAAGTTCGCACCGCTGAAATTCGACGAGCTAAGGAAGCTGAAGCATGGCCCTTGCGGTTTAAAACTTTCACCCAGGATTCGATATCCGCTAAATTCACATCGACCCAACGAGTCCGACCCACGCTTGCGCAATGCTTAGAAAAACGCATCAAGTCGTCTTCATAAGCCTCTGTCGTGAGTTTAGCTAGTCCGCGCTCCAAGGCCAAATAAGCCAAGAAGGAATCCACCGGCTCCTGCAAATCGGGCGGCACCCCCTTACTCTTTGTCTGACGCGACTTACCCATGTATCTATCTTTTATTGCACTCACGGGAAAGAGTCCATAACGATTCCCTTATGGCAAGTCAGCGTGAAAAGGCAATGAAGCCCACCGACCTTCGTGGCATCCTCCGGTATGTTCCCATGTTCCGGGATCATATCTTCGTCATTGCCGTCGATGGTTCGATTGTCAGCCACGAAAATTTTAATAATATCGTGACCGATATTGCCGTTCTCAAAAGTCTTTCGATTAAAGTTATTTTAGTTCACGGCATCGGACACCAACTCGTTACCCTCGCCGGTGAACACAATATGACGGTTTCTGACATTCAAGGCGAAGGTATCACCGACGCTCCAACCATGTCTCTCGCGCGTGAGGCCTCCGCATTAGTTTCCCAGACCGTGCTCGAACATCTTTCACAAGCGAATTTACGTTGTGTCATTACCAACGCCGTCAGAGCCACCAACGTCGGAGTCATCAAAGGAAAAAATCATCTCTTCACCGGTAAAGTGGAAAAGGTAGATGTCACGATTCTGAAAACGATGCTGTCGCAAGATATTTTACCGCTCGTCACTCCCATTGTCTGCGATCGCGAAGGCCAATCTTTACGGGTCAATAGTGACCATTTAGCGATGGAACTGGCCGCAGCCATGGGTGCATCGAAACTCATTTACCTGACTCCCTTTGCTGGACTGCAGATTGATGGTCAGGTGAAAATCAACTTACCCGAAGACGAACTGAAAAAAATCCTGAGTGATAAGAAAATTAAATTAGACCCACGGATCAGAAGTAAAGCCGTTCAGGCAGCGAAAGCTTTAGATGAAAATGTTCCTCGGGCGCACATTCTCGATGGCAGAGTTTTTGGCGGACTGCTTACTGAAATTTTTGATAAAGTTGGACTGGGCACCATGGTGCACGCCAACGACTACGATCAAATCCGTCAGGCCAAAAAGAAAGATGCCCAAGCTCTCTATAATTTAGCGAAGCACGGTGCGAAGACGGATGCACTCGTCGGACGCACACGTTTACAAATCGAACAAACGATTCAGGAATTTTTCGTTTACGAAATTGATGACAGCATCATCGGCTGTGCAGCACTCCGCGCCTACCCGGGCGGTAAGTCGATGGAAGTCTGTGCCGTTTACGTTCAGCCCTTTTATCACGGTCGCGGCGTAGGTAAAAAGCTCGTAGAATACGCTAAACTCCGAGCGAAAAGCTTAGGTGCGAAAAAATTAATCGCCCTCACCACTCAAACCCAAGGCTTCTTCCAATCAGCCTGTAATTTTGTGGTCGGATCGCAAAACGATTTACCCGCCGCTCGCCGAAAAGAACTTAAACTCAGCGGGAGAAATTCTCAGGTACTCCAGTTTAATCTCAAAAAATTAAACAACAGCGTTCGCTAGTTTACGCAGGTAAAAAGTAAGCCTTCTGTTTATCCGAAATCGGCATACCGAGTTTCGTCATGATTTGCATAAAGTCTTCCCAGACCAAACGCTTATTGGAAAGACTCGGACTGTGTAATAAATAATTTGGATGCAGTGTCGGTAAAACTTCTAAGCCATCGACCTTTTGCCATTGTCCACGAATTTGCATGATGGGCGTGGTTGAATGCGTGAGAGCACCAAAAGCTTGCGCACCGACTGCCACAATGATTTGCGGTTTAATAATCTCAATTTGAGCCAATAAATACGGGCGATTAAAGGCGACCTCGGAAGCGTTAGGCGGGCGCTTACCAAACGCCGTCGGAGGCTTGGGACGCCAAGTCATTAAATTAGCGAAGTAACATTCTTTTTCGGTCAGGCCGGTGGCTGAAATAATTTTGCTTAACAATTCACCCGCTGGACCAACAAAGGAACGATTCGCTTCCACTTCCTCTAAAGCGGGCGCCTCTCCCACAAAAAAAACTTTGGCGGTTTCGGACCCGCGACCAAAAAGAGCTTTTTTACCTTCGAGATGTTTTTGTGTCACTTCACACGCCTCGATTGTTTTTTGCAACCAGAGTAATTGCTCAGTCTTAGTTCCTGAAGGTAATTTAATGACGGGCGGTTCGGGCAAAGGATGTGAGACAATAATCGTTCCCTCGTTTTTAGTGACCGGAGTTGCGGGGCGAGCCACGGACTTCGTAGCTGGCGCCATGGCAACGGGTGCGGCAGGCTTCGGTGTGGCCGATACAACAGCTGCGCCCGCTAATTCTTTTAAGAGGGCGACGCTTTCGTCGGAAACGCTGACGCGTTTTACCCCGGCAGCCTTCTGCCTATATAATTCTTCTAACAGGGCGTCGATGGCTTCAGCGGGATCCATTAGGAAACGAGGTTCTCAATTGCACGAGCCAAGACGATATCCTTCTCCGTCACCCGGTTACCAGCATCATGCGTGGTGAGTTTTAGGGTTACTTTATTATAAATATTATAAATTTCAGGGTGATGGTTCAACTTTTCGGCCTCAATACCCACTTTTACCAAAAAAGATAGAGCCTCGGAGAAGTTGTTTAACTTAATGTCCATCAATAACTTATCATCTTCAAGTCTCCAGTGTTTTAGACCGCTTAAGGCGAGCTTAATTTGATCTGAATTTAACGGAGCGGACATCGGATTAATCATGAAAAAGGGCCTTAATCTGTCAATGGTTTGCCTAAGGAATAGACCCTATTGTGAATAAACTTGCGAAATTGGGAATAAAGAGTCTCTGTATCGGCCAGGCTTGTTCTGAAAATAACCAAACCAAGAACAACGCCCCGCAAGAATCCGGTGAGTTGACGGTCGCTAAGACGGCAAATCGAAATCCAAGAAGGAAACGGGGAATGCGGTGAAGGTCATAAAACAGAAAACAACATATATGGAAAATAAGTTATTCGTAGGCAACCTACCTTGGGCTGCTACTGAATCCGACATCCGCGCACATTTCTCCCAAGCGGGCGAAGTGGTGAGCGTGGAAGTAATGATGGATAAGTTCACAGGTCGTCCTCGTGGCTTCGCCTTCGTAACCATGGGCAATGCACAGCAAGCCCAGGATGCGATCGCTAAGACTGAGAACATCGACTTCATGGGTCGTCCCCTGAAGGTGAATGTTGCCCGTCCACGTGAAGAACGCCCTGCGGGCGGTGGCTTCGGTGGCGGCGAACGTCGTGGCGGCTTCGGCGGTGGTGGTCGTGGCGGCTTTGGCGGCGGCGAACGTGGTGGACGCGGCGGCTTCGGCGGCGGCGGACGCGGCGGCTTCGGCGGCGGCGAACGTCGTGGTGGTTTCGGCGGCGGCGATCGTGGCGGCTTCGGCGGCGGCGATCGTGGCGGTTACTAAACCCCGGATTAAATGCTACACCTTTCGGGGCGCCTTTTAGGCGCCCCTTTTTTGTGCTTAAATAAAATCGATGTCTCTCTGCTTTAAAAAATCTAAGCAGACTCTAATCCACCATCAGCTTTTAATCGACGGTAGTAACAACCGGAACGGGTTTTGCCTTGAGCATCTTTCGTGTGGCATGAGCCCTTCCCAACTGGACGGACTTTATAGAGAATAGAATTCTGCTCACAGTTCACACGGACTTCTAATAATTCTAAAAAGTCTCCCGACGTGAGTCCTTTGATCCAAAGTTCATTTCTCGAAGTACTCCAGAACGTCGCCTTCTTTTCTTTGAGTGCAGTTTTTAATGCTAACTCATTTACGTAACCTAAAATAAGGACCTCACCTGTTTGGGCATCCTGGGCAATGGCCGGAATCACATCCTCCTGCCCCGAGGCGATTTTTCGGAGTTTTTTGAAGTCCAAACGCAGGGTTGACCCCTCTTCTAGTTCTTTATCGGACATATTAAGGATAAAGAAGATACTTGGGCCTGCATTCAAGGCTGGAATAATGGAGGTATTGTCCTTACGCATAGGGCATTATGTCGCTCAACAACACAACCGACCTCTCCCGCGCCGCTACCGAGTCCCGTGGACTTTCGATGGACGCCGTTGCCGCCTGTCACTCCGGACACCTCGGCCTTCCTCTTGGCTCCGCCGAAATCGGCGCCGTTCTTTACGGAAACTTTTTAAAACATAACCCCGCTGAACCTCTCTGGGTTAATCGCGATCGCTTCGTTCTCTCCGCAGGTCACGGTTCAATGTTCCTTTACAGCTGGTTACACCTCGCAGGTTTCGATCTGCCTCTCGATGAAGTAAAAGCTTTCCGCAAACTCCATAGTAAAACTCCCGGTCACCCTGAATTCGGTGAAACCGTAGGCGTTGAAGCAACGACCGGTCCTCTCGGACAAGGCACTGGAAATATTGTCGGTATGGCCGTCTCCGCAAAAATGGCTGCCGCACATTTCAACACTCCAGAGCACACTATCTTCAACCACTTCATCGTCGGCCTCGCTGGTGATGGTTGTTTACAAGAAGGTATCTCACACGAAGCGGCTTCATTCGCCGGACGTTTCGGTCTCGATAACTTAATCATGCTTTATGATTCCAATGACGTAACGTTGGATGCGATGGCTTCAAAAACACAGAATGAAGACACGGTTAAACGCTACGAGGCTGCTAATTGGGAGGTCTTCATGGTCAAACAAGGCAATGAATTAGCCCCGATTGCTGAAGCCCTCGATAAAGCCCGCGCCAGCAAGAGCGGTAAACCAAAACTGATTATTTGCAAAACGGTCATCGCTAAAGGTATCGCCGAAGTTCAAGGCACTGCCAAAGGTCACGGCGAAGCAGGTGTTAAATTTATCGACGCTTCCCGTAAAGCCCTCGGTTTACCTGATGAAAAATTCTTCGTTTCACCAGAAACTAAAAAATTCTTCGCGGATCGCAAAGTCACCCAAGCTGCTGAATACGCTCAATGGCAAAAAACTTTTGCTGCTTGGTCCGCTGCGAATCCAGCTAAAGCAGATTTACTTAAAAAAGCTCAAGCCGGTGATCACGGCGATGTTGCTTCCCTCCTCGCTGCTATTCCTGAGTTCGGTAAGAACGCCCTAGCTACTCGCGTGTCGGGTGAAACTTGCATCAACGCGGTTGCGAAAGCCTCACCACTCGTTCTCTCGGGTTCTGCTGACTTACACGGCTCAACCAAGAATTACATCAAGGACGTCGGTGACTTCGACATCGCAACACCCGCTGGCCGCAATCTTTACTTCGGAATTCGCGAACACGTGATGGGTGCAATCATTAACGGTATCGCTTACCACGGAATCTTCAAAGGATCAGGCGCAACCTTCCTTACGTTCTCCGATTATCTCCGTCCTTCCATCCGCGTTGCTGCCTTAGCCAAACTTCAAGCGTTCTACATCTTCACGCACGACTCCGTAGGCGTTGGTGAAGACGGACCAACCCACCAACCCGTTGAAACCGTTAGTGCCCTGCGTTGTATTCCTAATCTCGATGTGATGCGTCCAGCCGACGCCGAAGAAACTGCTGCAGCCTTCGCTCACGCAGTGGCTCGTCGCGATGGCCCTGTAGCCCTCATTCTCTCACGTCAAAACGTTCCATCACTCGACAGCATTTCTGTTTCGACCCGTCGCCAAGGCACACTCAAAGGTGCGTACATCGCACGTAAAGAAACAGCCGCTCTCACTCACATCCTCATCGGTACCGGTAGCGAACTCCAACTCGCTCTCGCTGCTGCTGAAGAATTAGGTGCCAGCGTTCGTGTGGTTTCGATGCCATGCATGGAAGCCTTTGCTCGCCAGCCTAAGTCCTACCAAGAAGAAGTTCTTCCTTCGAGCTGTGCAAAACGCGTCAGCATTGAAGCGGGTGTAACTATTTCCTGGGGTCGCTACGTGGGCATCACCGGTAAAGCCCTCGGCACCGATCGCTTCGGCTTAAGTGCTCCTGGCGATATCGCCATGAAAGAATGTGGTATGACCAAAGAAGCTGTAGTCGCTGCTGCGAAAGCCCTCTAAGTCTAAACGCTATTCTAAATAAAAAAGAACGAAGACTCTCGGGTCTTCGTTCTTTTTTATTTAACGGGTTTCAAAGCGCTGAGCGGTATTTTGAATAAGTCTCCTTGTTCCGACCCCACCAACAAGGTCTGTGCATCCAACCAAGCACAACCTTCAATCTGCCATGAGAGTAATGGAGGAGAGAGTGGCGTATAACTCATCGAACCGTCAAAAAAATTTTCCCCAGTCGCGGGTAAGGCGATTACCCAAACCGCTCGGTACGTCAAAATAGCCAAGCTCTTACCATCCGGACAGACCGAAGCGTCTGTAACCATGCCCTTCGCGTCGAATTGTGCTAGTTTGGTTAATTTGGCCGACTCATTCGATTTAGGAATATCGATACGCCATAATTCGGTGAAAGTGTCTCGGCGGTGTTTAGTTAAAAAATAAATATTACCTCTTATTTTAAATACCGATTCACAATCGTGTTTTAATTCCGAATCAGGAAATTCTTTTTGATCAGGCCAAATAAAAGAAATCGTTTTAACCTCGGTGACTTCGGGGTTTTGAGCGGAAGGTTCTTTGAATAGGTAGAGGTTTAGTTGACGGCGGTTGGAGATATTATTCCCCACATCCGCCACGATCATATTGCCATCGGCGTCGCCCGTGAGGGCCTCCCAATCATAATTCTTTGCGCCTTTAATCGTAATACCCTTCGCACCCCAAGCCAAAGACCCGTCGCTCCGAACCGGAATAATTTCTGGTTTATTACCCGAATCAGAAAGCGTCCAAAACACTCCAGGATTTTGCTGACTGGCCCAAAGTGCCGAGCATTCAGGAACTAATTTTTTGTCCAGTTTAGCATGCGTTTGAAGCTGAAAAGCTTCCATTTCCTGAACTTCACGAACGACCACCGGCACTTCACCTCCCAATAAAGTGACAGCTAAGAGTAAATGGAGTAATCCCAACCGCATTAGGTTAACTATTTTAATAAAATACAAATAAGCAACCTCGAGAATTACCCTTTGCTTTTAAACTAATTAAAACTAGTCCTCATTTATGGCTCGGAAATCTTCGCGCGCGCTTTGGACAGCTCACCTTAAAGGTGGAGCTCGCGTCACTTCATCGGCCAGTAAATCAACCCGCACTAAAAAGGTAGTAGAGAAAAATTCCCCACGTGGCGTGCGTGGTATCATTCTTGGTATCGATCCTTCACTTCGCGGCACCGGTCTAGCTGTCATCGACTCTCGAACCGAGCCTTATCAATTACTAGCCAGTACGACGGTAAAACTTTCACCAAAATATAGCGCTATTGAATGCTTAGGAAAAATTGCTGAAGCGGTCGAAAAGATGACCCGCCAATTTAAAATAGACCAAGCAGCCATTGAAGAAACCATTTACGTACAAAATTTCCGCACCGCCCAGGCCATGGGTGCATCGCGTGGTGCTGCACTAAGTATCCTCGCCCGACTGGATATCGAAGTTAAAGAGTACGCCCCCAAACGTATCAAGTTAGCGGTCACGGGACACGGCAGTGCGAGCAAAGAACAGGTCGGCAAAATGATTAAATCTATTCTGAGTCTCAGCAGTGAATTACCGCTTGATGAATCAGATGCCGCGGCAATTGCTCTGTGCCACGCCTTTACCGCTCGAAGATAATTATTCTTCGCTAATCACGAAGTTATCGGAGCGACCATTGGCCTGACTCCACCGCGCCATCAGTTCGTCTAGGCGCACGGGGCGGACATTTTGCTTAAGGTTATGGGCTCCGGCATCTAAGCAGACTTTAAGCTGTTGCCAGACTTGTGAGTAGGATCGGCTGAAGCGTAAAGACTCATCGCGCACTAAGCTAGAAACGTGACAGCAACCGCCTACGCTCGTCATAACAAAACGTCCTGCCTTCAGTTCTTCTTCAGTCGTAGCTCTCAAATCAAATCGCGCATAATGTAAGGCTGGAAAACGCTTAGCTAAAGCGGTCACCGCTTGAACCAATGCCGCAGTATTTAAGTCAGGACGATGTAAGCAACGTGCTCCGTGACCGTAACTGCCTGAAAGATTTAATACAACTTTTTGTCCGGCGGGAATGACTTTATTTAAATCGCGAGCGTGACACTGAGTAAATAGTTCGGCGCGCGAAACGGCGAACTCATCGAGCCAAATAAGTTCTTCCAAGGTTTGTTCTCCGTCGCCCATCACTACAACATCATTCTTTTGCACGATGGCCATAATGTGTCCATCGTCTTGTCCAGGGTTTCTCCGCCAGACGATTTCAAATTCTAGACCACTAATAAACTTCTGCAAAATAAAATCTTCTTTGGCATTACCCACCCAACGATTTAATTGCTCTTCGTTTTTAATATAACGAAGCCCAGCCCCATCCCCTGCGACCTCGGGTTTGAAAACGAGTGGGTACCCGTGGCAGACAGCGAAAGCTTGGGCCTCCTTTAATCTTTCCTCGACTTGATCTTCCATCGACAAAGCGATGTGGGGACAGCAGCGCGAGTCGCGCTGAAAGGGCCTTAAAAGAAGAGATTTAGCATCACCAATAAATCCACCGATGCGTCCAAAGGATGGGTTCGCTGAAGCAAAGGCGGTCAAACTATGGTGTCTTAACGTTAGGAAAATTATTCCGACACGGATGGGGAAATAAACAATCCAGTTAGGCCAAAGTGATGGCTGTAAAAATCCGCGTACCTTCATGACGATTTGACGGCGACCTCGCCAAGTGAGCGACGGAACCAACCAGTGTGTTAATAAATGTAATGCAACTAAAACTCCAACGATGATCCAAATCGCATTGCTCTTAAAGTTATGCAAGAGGCGCATACCATCATCACCAAATTTATAACCGAGCCAAATGAGGGGAGGTGTCCAAATCAGTGCCGCCACCATCAAAAGTAAACCTAAGCGCATTAAGTCTAATTTCATGATACCCGCCGTAATAAAGGTGGGCAAACGACTCGCTGGAACAAAGCGCGAACTCACCACCACTAACATTCCCTTCGGCGTCGAGAACCAGCCAGCCCATTGATTCACTTTATGCTCTTGAATGATCCATTTAAACGGAGCGCGGCGAATAGCTTGGCGACCAAATACACGTCCAACTAAATAGAGTGTCATATCTCCAATAAAAATACCAACAAAGCAGGCGAAGGTTGCAGACCAGAAGTCGAGAATTCCCACGGCCACCATGAGGCCTGATGCCAAACAAGTAGGATCTTCTGCGACAAAGGTACAAACGATAATGAAGGCCAATAGCATCCAGTAATGAAGGCCCTTAGCATACGGAATCGGCGGATTCGTGAGTGGAGGTGGAGGGCCTAACTTGGGCAGATTTGTAGTAAAATCTAGGACTTCACCCACCACCGCATCTTTCTGTTCAAAAACTACATTGCGACCTCCCTGATAAACTTTCAAACGCGTATCAGGTAATATTTTTGTAGTGTAGTAAGCTGCTTCTACCGGGGTGAGTAAATCGCTGTCACCATGAATAATTAAAAGCGGTCGTTGCAGACCATGAAGTAATTTTTTGTTGTCGGATAAATCCGTATCAAAAACGGTTTTCGCATAATCGCGATCGTACGGAAGTAAATCCGCCGCACCGAAATTGGGAGTGAGTCGGGCTACGCCCCAGAAAAACGCACCTTGAAATCCATAGACGATTTTATTGACCAACGGATTCCCTAATAATTCGAAGGCTTGCACACCGGGGGCAGAAAGCAGGGTAACCGATTCAACCCTATCTCGATGGGCATTGGTTAATTCCAGTGCCGCCACGCCGCCGAGTCCTTGTCCCAAAATATGATATTTTTTAATTCCCTTTTTCTCGAGTAACGCGGCTACCACTTCTGCGTTGGCCTCCATCGAGTGACTCGGAACATTTCCGTAGGAAGAAGCAAAACCTGGTAGGTAAGGTTCAACCACTGCAACTTTTCCAGACTTAGCTAAAGCAGCACAGAATTCGTTTCCGCGGCTATCCCAAGGCACACGATGAATGTAGACTAAAACAGGTTTATCACCGGCACTGTTGTTTTGATCGAATCCATAAAAATTAGCATGAATAGGAATCAACTTATCCGTCGGAATCACTTGGTCGTCTTTGTAATCAAAAGCCGGAACAAGAATCGGGGTCTGACTGGACTGCTTTTCAACCGAACTAAAAATAGGGAATGTATTTGAGAGAATGACCAAAATTAAGTAAGTCACAGCGATCCACCATTTGGGGGGCACTCGCCGAAGATTGGCCTTACTTTGGTCAAAAGCCTGCATTGCTTTTATTCAACCCACCCATGGACAAGGTGCAAGGAGGGAAGATATTAATTAGTTAATCGAGAAATTTATGGCTTCCTTTAATGGTCTTAAACCTCTTGTCTTTAAGCGTGGAAGCCTCCGCCAAGGAATTGCCCGGCCTACGGGTGACCATCGACAAGCTGGTTCACCATCGCGACCCCAACTTTCCACCCGAAACGCCCCACGCCTTCGTTTACTTTCTAACTATTAATAATATTTCATCCCATACCGTTAAATTTTTCGGTCGTAAATGGATCATCCGTCATCGCGATGGTTCGACGGAAGTGATTCAGGGCGACGGCATCGTCGGCCAAACTCCCACCATTCCACCCGGCGAACAATTTTCTTATAACAGTTATCATCTCACCGGCGAACCAGTCACAGCAGAAGGTGCCTTTCACGGTGAAACCGAAGACGGCGAGCGCGTGTTTGTGCGCATCCCCTCTTTTGAAATGATTCCCCCCTCTTCTACTATTTAATGAGAATAACAGATTTAAATTCCGGCCGCGAAATTGGAGCAAATTGCATGCTCGCTGAGTTTGGAGGACTCCGCTTCGTCATCGATTGCGGAATGCACCCCAAGCATGCCGGCAAACAGGCGCTACCTCGTCTCGACCTCATTCCCGGAACTGTGGATGGAGTGATTCTCACCCACTGTCACTTGGATCACTTGGGTTCCTTACCACTCTTGGTCCGCCAACACCCTGGCACTCGTGTATTTACTTCTGCCGCATCCGCACTTTTCGCCCGCAGATTACTGGCTAATTCTGTGCAAGTAATGAAACGACAAAGAGAAGAAACGGGCAATGTGGATCTACCTCTTTACGTTGAACAAGATATTGAACGCGTTGAACACGCTCTCACCGCAGTACCCATCGCCAACCCTAGAAAAATTGGGCAAGGGGGCGAAGAGGTGATTCTTACATTCCACCTCGCTGGACACGTGGCTGGAGCGGTAGGTCTCATGATTGAACATCGTAAGAAGCGTCACTTCTTTACCGGAGATGTTCACTTCCAAGCGCAACGCACCGTGGCTGGCGCAAATTTTCCACGTCAACCCGTAGACACTCTAGTCATGG
>Ga0209188_1000482_pt1 | contig 38730 bp, 64 predicted proteins | sample C_130625_EF_Meta_FD_187307 | JGI IMG/M metagenome (GOLD analysis project Ga0209188, IMG submission 187307) | Freshwater microbial communities from Lake Croche, Canada to study carbon cycling - C_130625_EF_MetaG (SPAdes) (version 2) | ecosystem: Environmental > Aquatic > Freshwater > Lake...
TCATATCTTCGTCGGTCATGAAAAACTGATATGTTGATGCAAAGTTAACCGCACCATCCTTCATACATTCTTGAATAAATTCAACGGCATTAAGATTATTTGGTGTAAGACATTTCCATGACTTAACGCGGAGTCTAAATGCGGCATCTTCTTTGACTGTAAATTCTTTCATTTCTTTTTTCCTTCTGCTTCTGCTACACGCTTGCGTAGGCTGCTACTACTAAAGGAATGATCTCGTCCGTTATAGATGATTTCAATTCCACGCTTCTTACAGATTTCTTTACCTGTAAATTCTTTGTCCGCATACTCTATACCTAATATTCTAACATCTACAGGCAATATAAGCAAGAGGTCATCGAGGTCTTTTTCAGTCTGATATACGACTACTTCATCCACATTACGATTTGTGCTGAGTTGTATCTGTCGTTCTACTATAGTTTGAACAGGTGGATTTTTACTATCTGGTCGATCTATAGTGGGATCAGTTTGTAGTGCTGCAATCAAATAATCACAGTGATTCTTGGCTTCAGCCAGCATGGCAATGTGTCCAGCATGAAGCAGATCGAAGGTACTAAAAGTAATACCAATCTTTAGGCCATCCTGTTTTAGTTGTTTTATTTTGTTGAAGATCATTCAAATATTATACAGCTTATTAGATCATGCGTCAAGTGGTTAATAAATATATTAAACAAATATAAAGGAAATTATGTCAAACAAACATGAAGCATGTAATACAATCACTCAAGAACGACCCAGTGCTTGGTTGGGACATCGAAATTTTGCCAACTGGCTAGTCAAAACAGTACAACCAAAAATTACAGTTGATTTGGGAGTAGATTGGGGACATAGCACATTTTATCTTGCTGAAATGGAAATTGGTGAGGTCTATGGTGTAGACAGTTTCGAGGGAGACAATCATGCAGGTATTAGAGACACTTTTGAATATGTCACTTCCACAAAAGAAAAATACAAATTTGACAATATTACCTTTATCAAAGGATATTTTGATCAAGTGGCTAGCACATGGGACAAACAGATTGATATTTTGCATATCGATGGATTCCACACCTACGATGCAGTAAAGAATGATTACGAAACTTGGAAAGGTTTCCTAAAAGAGGAGTCGGTAATCATATTCCACGATACTGAAGCATTTCCAGCTGACGTGGGAAGATTTTTTGATGAATTAGAAATGCCCCACAAAATGAAATTTAATCATTCTGCAGGGCTAGGAATTGCTACTAGGAATTTAGAAATTATGGAAAAAATTCGTACAACTTTTTTCTAATTAATCCAAACGTCGATAGATATGATCTGGTTTTTCGTCGGCGCTCATCATGATGGCATTGAGATTGACCATCCGTATTTTTGCAGTAGTGCCATCTTCCAACTCCACTTCTGTATATCGGGTCCATTGTCCGTGTTCGACTAGGATCCATTCGCCAATTTTGACATCTTCTTGGTCGTCTCCCACAGCCCAAACCTTGCCCCATCGGGGATGAATACCATCTGCTTTTCCATCTGAACTAGGAACGAAAATACCTCCACTGGTTTGTTGATGCCCGAAATCCATGTCGATTACGAACACTTTATCTTTTAGTGGTTTAATTTTTCCAGTAACTTTCATTTTTCACCTTTTTTCGGACTAGCATCGGATGTTGTATCTTTGTAATACTCGGCCACGATCTCTTCGCGTTTTTTGATAATCTTTCCGCCTTCGCCCAATTGATCTCCTCGGGCGTTAACTCTCATATTGCCTACAGCTGGCATTAGCTCATTTTGTTTGGTAAGTTTTTCCATATCAACTATCTTACCTCTCATAGATCGATGTGTCATTGCGTTCTCCTTATTTTAAAAATTCATTTATATCCAGATCAAATTTGATACTGTCAATTTTGTGTATACCTAACAAGTATAAGCAGTAACTGGCTACGCTACTTCCGCGCCCCACTCCCCATACTACATTATTTGATCTCATAGTATCTACAAGATATTTACAATACCTTAAGACGTCTATCATGTTATATTGAAAATACAGCGCCAGTTCGTCGACGACTCTATCAGTTTGTTCTTCGGTGTGACATTGATCAAACAAGAACCCAGCAATGTCGAAATCTTTATATTCATCGGGCATAAACCAATTGCTTTGATTTAGTTTATCAAAATCTCGAATACTTAGATTGGATTCAGTCAATGTATGTAAATCTGATATTCGATCAGCATTGATCGATTTTGCAGAATTATATTTTGCAATCTCTTGTTCATCGTCAATAAATACTGATTCTAACGTGTCTATTTTTTTCGAATATAACGACTGAAATGCTTCGTCAGTTGTAATTGTTACTTGGCCGTAATCATTTATTTTCACTTAGTCCACCTTGGATAATCCTAGGTTCAAACTTAGTGGCAATTCCAATGTCGAGATCGTCCCAGAGAATATCATCTCCAGTCCCAGTATCTAACGTATCTGTATTCCACCAAAAATTGCCATCTAAATCTAATCCGGATTCTGCCGGATCGCCTATAGTATATTGTACATGGTCGCCTATAGCACTGTCAATGGAAATAAAATCTATTTGGAAATATTCATGAGTGATGGATAAGAATTTATTGTAAAGTATGCAGCCCACGAAAAAGTCGTATGGTTCAGTTGGAAATAAAACTCTATTGTTTCCAATTTCAGTCAACGAACTGTGCAACTTATTGTCCTTGTGTATAAACACACTATTTTGCAATTTGATATCTACGAAACTGCGCAGCTTTCTAAAACCGGTATTGATATTAAGTTGTGATCCAGATGATGGGTCGACGCTGACACTGATTGTATAAGATGTGGGTAATACTAAATTTTCTGTAACAATGGTACAGACAAAACTAGTGGGCCAAATAAATTGTGTTAGATTAGTCGACATTAATCAAATTATCTAAATCTTTATTCTTTTTACCAGCAGTTTCCAAAGATTTTCTTTGTCGATCTGACAGTTCGGATTTATAAGCATCTAAAATCATGATAATTTGCTGTGCTGCTGCGCCCTGCCCTAATCTCATGGCGATACCGTATTTTTTAGAAAGATCCAAAACTTTCTCTTCTAAATCAGAATCTTTCAGCTTTCTAATGTCAGTCAATAATGGATGATACATTAAGCACCGGTTATTTTCATTATGTAGCAGAGTGCGTAGTATGGTGGCAAGTTTTGATTAGTACCAGATACACCTTCGGAGTTGATAGTGATACCTGTTGGTTCATATTCAGTATAACCAGTGTATAAGGCACCGTTGCTATCGCCAATGCCTGCCGGTTTACCAGCAGTTCCACCAGTTCCGCCAAATAACGACACAGCATGATGGTGTCCTGTGCCAGCTTGACCTTGGTCCGGCTCTGTAACTCCGTGGTTATGTGAAACTACAACGGCATCAGCGGTACCACCAGTTGCAGCAACAGCATATGTACTACCTGCACCGACAACAAACCTATTTCGAAGATCTGGGGTACTATTTGATCCGTTACATAATGCCCATCCTAACGGAATTGCAGTAACCGCTCCGTACCACATGATGATAGCGCCGTAAGGTAACACTTGATGTATGAAATGTGTATTGGCTAAATTGGTGCTGTTATCAGACGATGTACTTGCAACAGTTAATTTATCTATAGTAAATGTGTTGACTGCGTTATTATTAGGTTCTGCAAATGTTACTTCTAATCTGTTGGCATTGGCGTATATCGCTCCAGTGTAGGTATTCGCTGCGCCAGTGGATGTACTTGCAGGCGAACTGGACATGTATGCCACTGTTGGAAATGCAGTTGCCTCCCCGTAAGTTCTAAAAGTGGGATTTTTAAATATTACTTCACCTGTGCCAATGCCTGTGGGGAAGGGAGGTGTGCAGGTAACTGTACTAGTTCCTACCGAAACTACTGCTAATTGTGTCGCAGTAGTTATTACATAAAAAGTTGCACCTGGCAAAATATTCTTAGTTGATGCTATTTGGAAAGTGGTAGCTGTGGTATATGATGGACTAGACCAACTTCCCGATACGATAGTAGTTTTAACAATACTGGGCATCATTGCATTGACACCTGCCACTAGGTTGCCACTAATTTGGCTAGTAACCAGCATGGCATGCCTAGATCCTGAAGTTGTACTAACGCTAGAAACTAGATTAGCCGATGAATCATTTGGATATTGTGTGGTAAAATTGTTAGAAATTTGATTGTCAACACTGGCATTATTAAAAATCAATTCATTTAATGGTTTTACAAATACAATATTTTGTGTATCTAATGATGAATACTCGCTTTCTATTTCAAATATATTATAAGTTGAACTGAGTACGTAAGGATTTGGGGACGGTCCTAGAGCCACAGTATTCAAGAAATAAACACTGGATATATTTGGAGATAATGCGACGACTGATAATTTTAGAGATCCAGCCTTACCGCTAGACGGGAGATTAATAAATGTTATATTATGTAGACCGGAAGTTAATGTAACTCGTTGATAATTTCCCAGACTATAATCTATTTCTACATCCCCGGATTGTGTACCGTTATCTACCATCAATGTAGATGAATTTTTTAAGTTTATGTCTTCTACAATGTGACCAAAGAAAGAAGTTGTTGTATTAGTGACATCTACGGAATAAGCAATCAAATGACTAACTTCGGTGTTTAACTCAGATAACGCACCTGAAATATTGGCCCAGTTAGTTCGGAAAGTCTGCGTGGGATTATCTTTCCCCGGGGTTGGGAAGGTTGTATTGATATTACTAATGTAATTGGTTACTGTAATTGACACCTGTGAGCTCCGTTATTTTTAATATTTACACCTAAAATGAGTTAGCCCATTTTTTTCTTAAGATCGTTAAGTTCCGTGCCTAACTCTTTGATAGCTTCAATCAATAACGGTATTATTTTGTCATATCGCACACTTAAAAATCCGTTTCCTCTCAATGCCACCGCCTCTGGTAATACTGCTTGTATTTCTTGCGCGATAACGCCCGGTTCTCTAGAATTTAAATCTTTATCCTCTGCTAGTGCGTTCCAATTAAATGTCACCCCATTTAGAGTCATGGTTTTTTCTAACGCATTGGAAATATTTTCAATATTAGTTTTTAACCGAGAATCTGAAGTATAAAACGCTGTGACATCACCAGTTGCATTAATTCCACCGTTGACATATAAATTCGTGCCGTTCCATGTTAAATTTAAGCCGCCGGCAGATACTCCGCCGTTATTATATATAATAGAGGTATCACTACCAGCGATTGGGCCGACTGATCCAGCGTATCCTCTACTGCCGGTATATCCTTGGGGGCCTACACTGCCCGTATATCCGGTAGATCCTTGACTACCGGTATATCCTGGAGGGCCTGTAGGACCAGGCAACGTGCTTCGACTACCTGTATAACCTGTGCCTATGCTACCTGTATAACCTAAGGGACCTGAAACTGTGCTAGCTGATCCAGCATAACCAATGGGTCCTGTAGGGCCTGTAGGGCCTGTTGGACCTGTTGGACCTGTTGGGCCTTGTGGCCCCGATGGCCCGGTTGGCCCTAGAACTGTGCTTGCTGATCCAGTATATCCAGTAGATCCTGAATAACCGGTGGGTCCCTGTGGCCCAGTGGATCCGGAATAACCATTGATACCTAAAGATCCAGAATATCCATCAATTCCCCTACTGCCGGAGTATCCGGCACCGGCACTACCTGTATATCCTAGTGGACCCGAAGACGTGCTAGCTGACCCAGTGTAACCGGTATTACCTTGTGCTCCTTGTGGACCAACTGATCCAGTGAATCCAATGGGTCCTTGTGGACCAGTAGCGCCTTGCGGGCCTTGTGGACCAACTGGTCCAGCTGACCCAACATATCCTATACATCCTTGGGGTCCTATGCTGCCGGTAAATCCTTTTGGACCTTGTGGACCTGAAACTGTACTAGCTGATCCCACATAACCCTGTGGGCCGCGACTACCTGTATATCCTGCATTACCTTGAGCACCCGGCGGTCCTGCGGTGCTACTAGCATAACCTTGTGGACCACGGCTACCCGAGTAGCCTAACGGGCCCGAAACCGTACTGGCTGAGCCAGAATAACCAATGGCCGATGCTGCTCCGATGCTGCCGTCGTACCCAACTACTCCCCTGCTGCCAGTGTAACCAATTGGGCCTGCAACCGCACTAGCTGATCCGGTATAACCGCCAGCATCGCCTTTCAATCCTTGTTGACCAATACTACCTGAATACCCAATTGGTCCTGCTGGACCGCTGGGACCTGTGAATCCTTGGGGACCTTGTGGTCCAGCTACACCCTGCGTATTCAGCAATGCAATTGCTTGCGGGACTGTAATAGTTTCGTTGACACCACTGTCTTGCACTATCAAAAGTGTGCCCGCTACAGTGGGATTGGCCAATTGTGGCAAGCAGGTTAAATTAGGTCTAGTTGTCATATCAGTATTTAGCTTGCAGTCGAGATGCTCATTACAGTGCTTTGATTAAACGGCATATACATAATCTGATTAGCAGCACCTTGTAAATTGCCAAAGCTAGTGTATGTACTGGTTGTGGGATTAGCATAATAGGTTTCATTTAATAGATTTTTTACAGATACTGAATTTAGGAATTTTAGTACATCTGTCGATGTCATCCAGGGCCTGGCCTGCGCAATTAATGCAGCGACACCGGCTACTTGTGGAGCAGCTTGGCTAGTTCCTGATACCTTGTCTAGCCAATAGTTACTGTTCCTAGGATCTCGTATGATAGAAGTGTAGCTAGTTCCAGTCCACGGACCCATGATATATGTACCTGGACAAAATATGTCTACCCTGGGCCCAGTCGATGAAAAATTCTGTTTGTGTTCAGGCAGCGCCACGCTTATGGCACCTACACATATAACGCCGGGTACAGCAGCCGGAGTCGACCCTCGATGATAATAATCATATCCTAAATTGGTATACCAACGATTATTATAATCAATGCCAGTATTAATATCTATTTTATGATAATTGTTTCCTGCTGCTGCGGTCATGATGACTCCTGCAGCCAGCATACTTGATATTTCTGCATCTTCCGCTGTAGTCCTTGTAGGATATGTTCCATCCCCGCCGGCTGCTGCATTGATCATCCCATATGTACTGGTTGTGGCGCTGATATTATATTGCACGTCTCTCCAAATTACAGCAACCATCGTTCCGTATGTAGCGACATTCGCAGCAGTTGGGTAACTGGCTGTGTATCCCCAGGATGCGTTTACTATAGTGGGCCTTCTATATCCGGTACTGGTTATAGGTTTGGCTAGATGGAATGCTTTGATTGATCTCCAAGTGTTTATGGAGTCTACAATACCCAATGCCCGTCCATCGAATTTGTCATGTTCAGTAGCCGCACCGGTCCCTATGCATCTTAGAGAATATATAGATGCCTTTGGTGCCCAACCATTTCTATTACCTGCTGCGATTCCTGCAACATTTGTTCCGTGTCCTTCACAGTCTCCTAGCCACCCACCAGTAGGCGTTGACAAAAATCCGTATTGTGACCAATCATGATCTACGACTCGACTGCCACCGGTGCCATCTTCGTTGACTGCAAATTCGGGATGACCGGGTAGTACACCAGTATCTGAAATAATTACGTCAACTCCAGCACCGTCTAAATTGAATGTGTAAGGTGTTGAGGTTGTTGATGCAGAACCATAATTTTCTACTTTATTAATAACTCTACTTAACGCCCAGTTACGCATGGTGGAGCTTACTGACAGTGATTTATCAAAAGCACCGGCTCTACTGCCATGATGTCTTCTGACTTTGCCTATTTCTTCTGGCATTCTATGAACATCTCTAACCCTAGGATCTTCTTTTAACTTTTCAGCTTCTTCCGGAGTCAGCATAAAAACGCCATTGTATTCGCTACCATGCATGGGATCGTGACAGTCGACTGCTCTGTCTGGAATAAATTCGCATTCGCAGTTGTGATCTGCATGAAGCGATTCGTGGATTTCGTCCCTAAAGGCCGGGTCATCTACAACTACATAATATTTGAACATATTAAGCTACCTGAACTCTTCCGTTTACGGTATACCACCGTGTGCCATCGAAGTAACAAGGTTGGGCTCCGCCACTAGCATCAGTAACAAACACCATAGCACCTCTTTGTGTAATACCATTCAATGATGTTAGTGTTGATGTAGTGGCAGTTGTTAGTACAAATGGAGCATTGACTGTTATCTGTCCAACTGCTCGTAAGTTTAGATCGTTACCCGATTGTATAGTTGCTGCACCCACTGATGACACAGTTAATGTACTAACATACAATGTTGAAATGGTATATGTGCCATTTGCTAGGGCACTAACTGACCCAACACTACCAGTAAACCCAGTTCCTCCAGGTCCAACACTACCTGCATACCCAACGGGTCCAATACTGCCTGTATATCCAGTGCCAGTTCCACCGCCACCAGTTCCAGCAGATCCAGTAAATCCCATTAATCCTTGCTGGCCAGTACTACCCGTAAATCCAGTAGTGCCAGTTGATCCTCGACTACCTGCATACCCAACGGGTCCAACACTACCTGTATAACCAGTACCAGTACCACCTATACTGGTTATTGTAATTGTAGCGATATTTGAAGTTTGCGTTGATGCGGTAACTGACAGACCAACGAAATTTAAAGAAGTAAATGTACCGAGTGGAAGGTCTTCGTCATAAAGGAATATTCCACTTGCACCGGCACTGCCGGTATATCCAACGGTGCCAGTAGTACCTCTTGAACCGGCATACCCTATACTCCCAGTACCTGTAGTATTAAATCCAGTTGCATTAATTGTGACGGCTGTTCCAGATGTAGTAAACGATATGCCTGTGCCCGCTAAAAACGACGGGGCCGAACTTCCATCGTACCCTCTCATACCAGTGCTGCCTGTATATCCAATACCTGCCATACCGGCCGGGCCCACGCTTCCTGTGTATCCAACTGTTCCTGTGCTCCCGGTAAGACCTCTCGATCCTGCATAGCCAACACCACCACCTGTCGTTCCACTGGTGGCAAATTGTATGGGTAATCCAGTTTGTATATCCTTTATATTACCAGTGTTTACATACAATTCATTTGTGTAAACTGATCTCCAAGATTTATTAAATGCTCCTAGGTCATATATGTCGGAAGATACTGGGGTTATCGAACTAGTAACTGTTGATAAATTTACTGTCACATTTCCAAGATTGCCTGCCGAACCGGTATAACCTCTAAGTCCTTGTGGCCCTATTGGTCCAGATATTCCTTGGCCGCCTGAGCTGCCAGCATAGCCGATACTTCCTGAAAATCCCCTTACGCCTTGTGGACCTTGTGGCCCCATCGCACCGCCGCTGCCTGTATATCCAACATTGCCTTTACCCAAGGTAATCACTGTGGTTAATGGGAGTCTATAAGTTACTCCGGGTGCTGCGGTGCAAGTTACTGGAATACATACCCTGGAAGGTACGACGGTACTTAGTAGTGGTAAATTATTAATAGTGGCCATAGCGTTTTAAATGGTAAACCCATCAACTCCTTTTAGTATACTGTCCGATGCAGTGACGTCGGATATGTTTTGTCTTTCAATCAATAGATATTTAGCTGTATTTCCGCTAGCTGTTGCCGGCACTACATTAGGACCTAATGTATTTGGCAGTTCGACTGTGGAATTATTTTCTACTACAATTCTGTCGATATCAAAATTGAAATTCTTAAAATCAAAACCTGATCTTCTTATTCGATTAACGATTCTCATACCTTGTCCAGTCTTTGCATAACATATCACTGAAACTGGAATATAATTCGCGGGGTTATATCTAGATCCCTGCGGAGTACGCATGAACAGCGGTAGACTTCGCTCATTGATTTTTATATCTACAAATCCATCGCCTGCTGGCAATTGGATCGTCTCTAAACGATTTCTCATATTGGGTATGCTAGCAGGATTGTGTTCTCTTCCGTGATCATCGTTGAAGAACCCTGCGGTCACACCCGATGTGACATTGCTTATGGGATCTGCGATGTCTAGATATACCACTTCATATAAAACTTCTCCAGCATCATTCTTAGCCTCGGCTATTTGTAAATCTCCAAAATACAGATTTTTTCTGTAAAAATTTGAATCTAGAGCAGATGCATAATATTTCAAATCCACTAATTGTATGCCGTATTCTAAAAACATCTTGATGTCTTTTTGAACACCAAAATTAGAATCGAAATATCTATATATCAATGCAGGGTTGAAAATATATCGATCGTTGATGAAATTCTGATATGAATCTCTAGAGGTTTCTGATAAGAATGGTTTGATGTAAATTTGGGTAGTGGCGAAATTATTTTCTATACTCACAGTCAGTGTGAATGTTCTAGATATTCCAGTCAACCCATATATATCGCTGGCCAGTATTGTGAATGAAAAGTTTCCAGGATTAAAATCCGCACGTCCGGTTATGGTACCATCTTGTGCCAATGTCAACCCGTTGGGTAACTGTCCATTGGTAATTTGATACTTGATATTATAATCAGCTGATATTTCGTGTGCCTCGACATAGAGTTCGCTGACTATCCCGGCATCGATACTGCCGAGGTCGCTGTCAGTTAACCATTCGATGCTGCTGAATACATTGCCAGCGACTTTTAATGTAAAGGTATTAACGACAGAGATGATGGAATCTGTTTGGAAATTGGATTTTGTTGCGGAAATAGTGAAATTATAGGTTCTAGTGTATGCAGGTTGATACGGAAGGTATCCGTAGATGCGTCCCTGCACCGTATCTAAAGTTAGTCCAGTTGGTAAATGAGTAGATATATCGTCGCCGTTGATTATTTCATAAGACATAATACTCACTGCCGAGTCTATATTATATGCACTCACATCTAAGTCTATATTGTTGTCGGCCCTAACGGTGCCGAGATCTGAGCCATTTAAGAATTTAGGCACTTGTAGATAACTGGAATTTGCGCTAAGTCTATTGGTACTGATTATGCTATCATCGTAGTTTAAATAAACTCCGTCGGCTCTAAACATATCTTCATTGACCACCATGATGTTGAACACTCTAGTAGCTGATAAATCTCCATCATCTACCTTAACACTGAATTGATAATTTTTAGGTTGACTCACTAGCTGTACAACCACTTGATTACCAGAAAACGCCAACACAGGATCATATCCAAACGCATCAAATTTTCCAGTGTCATAGGATTGTGGAGATATTCCCAAACTATCAAATGTCAATTTATCTTTGATGAAACCTGATATGACACCAGATTCGGACAATGATAATCCTGGTGGCAAATCTCCGTCGATAAGACTATATGTAATCGTAGACGAACTGAGATCATGTGTGACTAATTGATAGTCGATCCACTGATTGTTCAGTGCATATTTTTTACTACCATCACCCACTGGTAAAAATCCTTCATCGGTGTCCCATATTGGCGAAGTATTGCCGCTAACATTGATACTGAATGTTCTATCTTTTTTAACACCAGTGTCATCCGTTATTCTGATACAAACATTGGTAGATGTATCACGGAATACATTAATTGCTGTACCTGAAATAATCCCGGTAGCAGTATTGAAAGATAACCCTGCTGGCAATGATCCGCTTAACAAATAATATGATACATTAGATCCAGTGGCTACTACTGGAACTGCTGTGCTAATAGCAGCGGTGGCAGTGAATAAAAATCCTGCGGGTGTTATCCATTGTAAACTCATGTTATTGCCAAATATTATCCGATAAACCAACTTGTGCCGTTGCTAAACACTGGCATCTTGTATGTTCCGCTACCGACTACTGCGGCATTAAATGTTGTGGTAGTTGCATCTGTAATAAATGCTCTAGCACCCACACCTACTGTTACAGCACTGGGTAATGACGTTGCTGTAGTTACTACAGTTTTGATTGGACCATATGCAGTAACGGTTCCTGAAGTACCCACACTCATGGTCCAAGTTCCATTCCAAAGAGTACTAGTAGTGGCTGTAGCCATCAATCCGATTATTTGGGCAACAGTACTAGCTGTGCTTGCCACGATCAAATTGGTCATTTGAGCAACAGTACTGGCCGTACTTGCTACGATCAAATTGGTCATTTGAGCAACCGTAGTGGCAGTACTTATTGATATCAAATTGGTTAATGAATTATAAGTTGTTGTTACCTGAGAGGATACGATTCCAATTTTATTGAACGCACTAGTTGACGACGTTGCCAATGCTGATATAGTTGACTGTGATGCTGCCAATGTGTTACTAAATGAATTTAAATCGCCCTGGAATAACACCTGCGTGGCGGAGAAATTAGCAATCGTTGCTGTGAACGTCTGTATAGTTGCTACTTGGGATGCTACATATGTGGCAGAGTTAACCACACCTTGTACATTTGTCTGTACAGTCGCAATGTTGGAATAGACTTCCGTAAAGTTATTATTAACTTTATCGAATGCGTCTCGGATGCTATCCCCTGTACCGTCGTTGGGTTGTCCCCCAAGATTAACGTATGATTGAGCCATTTTAGTCCTCTATTGATACTTATAGAGGTATTTACCTAAAATGTTTTGTAAATTAGTGCAAGGTATGATTACCTAGTTCGTTGATATCAGTAATTCCAAACATTTTCAGTATGGTTTTTACTTTTTTAGGGACATCGTCCATTAGGTTTTCTGGCATCATAAAGTATTTTAGGTCGCCATCTTCATCGAGGATAAAGCTAAATTCGTTATCTGAGTAGCTATCGACATCGTCAATTTCTACATCTGTCGTCTCAATATTATTAGACATATGCTATCCTTTCAGTTTTCTGTATGTTAATATTTAGTGATGCTTAAATAAGTATATACTTTTATAAAGGAAACCGATCATGTTTAAAAAGATCAAAGAGTTTTTCGTTGGAAAACCAGCAACTGAAAGACACCCGCTAGACGCAGTGACCACACCAAAGATTCCAGAGCCAGTTACAGAGACTGTGGTTGTTATGGAACCTCCAAAGGAACAAATGATACCAATTCCATATGTTCCTGAAGCAGCACCGGCCGTTACCACATTATTGTATGTTCCACCAGCAGTGGTAGAAGCAGCGCCTGCTAAGAAGCCACGTAAACCACGTGCTCCTAAAGCAGCACCTGTAGCAGCAGTCAAAGAAAAAGCCCCGGCAAAAGCCAGGGCTCCTAAAGCAGCTCCAAAGTCAAAGAAGGTTTAATTTTTTGGCCTGCTCGTGTAATGCGAAGCTGGCTAAATTCTTACCCTTAGATTCGCACATGATGTCGAATCTATCCAAAAAGCTCAGTGCCCATTCGTTTACTACTGTATTCCAGTAGAAATCAGAATGTGCTCTGAGTTTCTGCTTTTTGTATCCCGACTCTAACAAACGCTCCAACTCTGGGCGATCAACAGTGGAAAAGTCTCGGAGTACATCTTCGCGGCTAAGACTGTAATGCATAGTAGGACGCAGACCCCTCCAGCTATCAACAACCTGTTGAACACGCGGGTCACTAGGGGAAATATATTCTCCCGAGTTGATCCAATTATGGTGTACGTCAAGGACGATAGGTAATATATCAGTGAGCGCAAGACAGTCATCTAATCCCCAGGCGTTTTCTTCGTTTTCGATTGTGATGCAATTTCTTGCTTCGGTGCTGAGTCGGTTGTAGGCACGGCGAATACCGGCGGGACCTTCTTTACCGGAGATGTGGACGTTGATCTTGAGGTCTTGGAAGGTCTTACCATATCCCATCCAACGTGCGAGATCCGCGTGATATTCGAACTCATCTATAGACCTGTCAACAATACCGGGATTAATAGAAGCAAGAACAGTAAACTGCCCAGGATGAAAAGAAAGACGTACATCGCTCCTACGAGCACTATCCCCAACAGCGAGAAGATTGCGATCACAATAGTCGCGAACATCATTCCTACGCCAGAAATAACTCCAATCAGATTGGGTATAAACAGGCAGCATATCGCTACTAAGGCGAACCATCCTAAGATTCTTATCAAGTTGTCCTACTCTTTCCACCAGCAATCTGGTGCTTTCAATATTACTCGCCATGATGTCCCAAAGTTTTTGCTCTGCAACATCCCGGCTTTGTCTATTTAACCAGGCAACAGTAGTACCGCCGGTATTGTACTTTTTAGCATCATCCTTGGCATCGATGCCATTGACTTGCTCTGCATGATCGATCCACTTGCAGGCAAAGCCTATGCGTTTGGTCATTTTTCTACTTTCTGAATGCTCCAGGAGCCGTCCTCATTATCGATCCATTCTAATGTATCGCCCTCTTGCCACATTTTAAATTCTAGTACTTCAGGCGGTAAGGGCAACACAAGATCGCCGCTACCGTCGTCTGCTTCTTCTAGAGTAACTATCCAAGATGTTGCTGTAGATGTCATTTCTTTTCCTTAATCATATTAATAACTGCCATAGCCTCTGTAAAATCGGTAATTGATAATTCAAAAGGTTGCCAATTGTGATAAATTTGTTGCCAACGAATAGTATAGTTCATAGTATTATTTTACACGATATTGCGGAAATAGTCAATCGTATCGACCAATCCTTCATCTAATCCCCAATTTGGTCCCCAATTCAATACGGTCCAAGCCTTGGAAATATCGGGTTGTCTTTGTTTTGGATCATCCTGTGGCAGTGGTAGATAAATGATTTTGCTTGTGCTATTGGTCATTTCAATAACTCGTTCGGCCAATTCTCGTATGGTATACTCGCAAGGATTACCAATATTAACTGGGCTATGTGTATTACTTGCCATCAGTGCCATCATACCATCCAAATTATCTTTGTAGTAGCAGAAACTACGAGTTTGGCTACCATCTCCGTAAATGGTGATATCTTCTCCACGCAGGGCCTGTACAATAAAATTACTGACCACACGCCCGTCACCTATTGCCATCCTTGGTCCATAGGTGTTGAAGATACGCATGATTCGAATATCAACACGGTGTTTACGGTGATAGTCCATGAACAATGTTTCAGCAGCCCGTTTGCCTTCATCATAACAACTACGGATACCTACTGGATTCACATTTCCCCAATATTCTTCCGGCTGTGGGTGTACAGTTGGATCACCATAACATTCACTTGTGCTGGCCTGTAGTATCTTAGCACCTGTGCGTTTGGCCAAACCTAACATATTGAAAGCACCAATCACTGATGTTTTCATTGTTTGGATTGGATCATGTTGATAATGCTGTGGGCTTGCTGGACAAGCGAGATTATAAATCTCGTCCACTTCCACATATAAAGGAATACAGATATCCTGTCGGATTATTTCGAAGTTCTTATAATCCAACAAGTGCTCGATGTTTTTCTTACTGCCGGTAAAGTAGTTGTCTACACAAAGGACATGATGCCCTTGTGTGACTAGTCTATCGCAGAGGTGACTGCCTAAAAAGCCAGCACCGCCCGTTACTAATATTTTTTTCATTACTTGTTCATTTAACCTTCATAAATTGCTGAATTAGCGCCGTGCTCAGCACACTCCACTCGAACACAATAGCAGCGACCGTTGGTCTTGTCTCGAATCAATTGATCGGCAAAGTTAAACGCATGTTCGGCAAACTTTTCTGCACCCACACCATCAAAGATACGTATCTCGGCTAAATTCAATACCTCCAATTCTAGAAACTTATGAAGGTATGGATCTGCGCTATCTAAGGCCAGCTTGTGATCAAAGTGATCTTCCAGCCAGGCCTTGAGCGGTTTGAGTCCGCCAAAGTCTACAGCCCAGTTTTTGTTGTCTAGCGTATCACAACCAAATGTGAATGTAAACGCAAGACTATAACCGTGCAGCAAATGACAATGACTGTGATCTGCATTGGGTTGTCTAAATACAGCGCTCAACCCAATGTTGTGCCCGTAATGTTTTGTCGAAAAGTATTTTGCCATGATTTTCTCCTATGTTAATTATAGCATAGGCAGCAGAATTTGTATAGCGGGTTGATGCTCGTAGACCGCTCCAGCATTACTATTTAATAGAACGCAGCTCTTCTTTGACTTTATCGAGTTCTATTGAAATTTCGTCGATCATTTTTAATTCTCGAGTGCGATTACATATCGCACTTACTATTGTATATACAAATAAACTCCAACCTACAAATCCGCCAATGAATAAAATAATTAAATGAATATTGTTTTCCATAAATTTTCCCTGAGTGATTTATTTAACATCACTCAGGGGGTAATTCTATTGCGACTTAACGTTTCTCAACGATCTTGTCAACTAGACCATAGGCCAATGCTTCTTCCGCCGACATAAACGTGTCACGATCCATATCCTTCTCAAATTGCTCGTAGGTCTTGCCTGCTGTATTATGTTTAACATACAAGTCAGTCAGCATCTTCTTCATCTGTGTGATTTCTTTGTATTGTATCTCGATATCACTTTGCATACCACGAGCACCGCCACTTGGTTGGTGAATCATGTGACGAGCATGTGGCAGTATGTAACGCTTGCCCTTAGTACCTGCCTGTGCTAGAAAACTACCCATGCTACAGGCCTGACCCATGACATAAGTACATACATCTGGCTTGACAAATTGCATGACATCGTAGATAGCCATGCCACTGGTAATTACACCGCCAGGGCTATTGATATAAAAGTGGATATCTTTCTCACTATCGGCACTTTCCAAATGTAGTATCTGTGCCACTACTAAATTGCTGCTATAATCATCGACTGGTCCATTTAAGAACACGATGCGCTCATTTAGCAAGCGACTAAAAATGTCAAACGCTCGTTCTCCTTGACCTGTCTTCTCTACTACCATTGGTACTAACATAATATTTCCTTATTGATAATCCTTGTCTAATGTCACATTGGTCAATCCTGCAACCACTTGGAAGTTATTCCATGCTATCTTGGCTGCTGGATTGCGCTCTAACTCACTGCTTGGCAAACAAGTCTCTAACCAGTATTCTGGACGGCGAGCAGGGTGTGCTCCGAACTTGCGAGGTTGATGTAACTTACCAGCATCCCATAGTTTGTATGTTACATCGCGGAATTTAACTTCGTCGGTGTCTGGATAGCCGTACCATTCGCTATTGCTCCATCCTCCGCTACGGTCGTGATAGCCCGCCCAAATTCCCGCCCATTGTTTGTCATCGTTGGGATCAAAATTTGTACGGGAGATGACTACTAATACATCATCGATATCCACAACACCGTCAACGATGTCTCGGATACAACGACTATAACTCAGGCCGATTTTCACTCTGTTCTTTCTTTTCCATATCGTATTTCTTAACCATACGATAAAGTGGTTCCATTTCTTTTTGGAATATATTTGGCGCATTCTCAGATGCTACCTTCATATCCCAAGCACTGGGATAATGACGCAACAGGCTTAGGGCATGTTTTCTCACTATTTTAGGCACCCTGGGATATACTTCGGGATCTTGTAGGTGAGTTAGGAAACGCATAGTTTCCATGACCGCACGATAGCGTTCATCGGGCATTGTCATTTAAGCACCATTAGGAGAACCAAACATAAGTTTTGCGCGAGCCTTAGTACCTACCGGATCGAGAGCATATTCATCGATCATTTCACGTAATGCGTTATTGATATACTCGTTAAGGGTAATGTCTTGCTTATGTGCGTTTAATGCAGCCTGTAGTAGCAAATCGTCTGGAAGATCCAAAGGAATACTCACTGAAGTATCATAGTCCTCATCTGCAACGATAGCACGAGCCTTTTGAATGAAATCCTCGTCCACTTCGAGATCAGTATATTCAACAGGATTGCCATCGTCATCTTCCCATGCTGAATCTTCGATATCACGGATCTTGACAGCTTCATCGTATGCCTCTTTGTATGCAGGATTGATCATACGATAGGCACGTTGATTTTTAAAATCGTGTGCCTCTACCATATAAACCACTTGGGTTTTGGTATCAAAGGTAATGGTCAGGCTGTGACCATTGTGGTTACCATTCCACGAATCCAGCATATAAGCATCGAATCCAAAACAACTCCAGCCATATGTGCTACCTTCTGTGATACGGTAGTTGACTGTTTCCATAAAATCTTTAAGATTGATCATAATTTTTCCTTAGTTTACGAATTATACATTAATTTAAAATACAAGTCAATTATTTGTACACCTTCAGTATCACAGTGTCTTCAGTAAATCGACCGTTGAGCATGGTTTCAGTAGTCTTGACCGTTTTGCTGAACCAAGTCTCGAAACGTCGTTGCGTATTTTGCTCTTTAAACTCTTTCATCTGCTCTGGGGGCTTACGCAATGTCTTTTGGAAACTCTTGTCAGTAAAGTTAGTAAGGCTACTGTTACGTACACCAAAGCCATCTGAATTGGCACTTACATAATAACCAATTTTGCGTGTCTTGGCATTGAATACAACAACACCTTGAGCACCTATGATGCCTGCTGGCGGCACACTAGTTACGCCAAGTTTACTGTCGCTCAACATAAATTTGAGCTTCTTAACAATTTCCTCTGCGGGCTTGACCTTTTTAGCACGGGGCTTCTTCAATACTTTGGCTTCTGCGGCAATCTGCTCGCAAGCCTGTGCTACACTTTCGTAAAAGTCAATCAATTTCTTAACGTTCTTACGACTGACATGCTTATAACCTTCACGCAACTGATCATCTGCATTGCCGCTGGCCAGTTCTTGTACTTCTGCCAAACCGCGAGCAAAGAAGCTCTTGATATAACGGGCCTGTGCTGCCTTGGCACCCTTGCCTCGCAACAGACTCAGCATCTTAAATGCCTTGGGATCAAATGCTTCGGGATCTGTAATCCAGCTATCAATAGCAGCATCGATCTCGTCGCTCATGCCCACTGCCTGTTCGCGGATTCGATCTTGTATGTTCATAACAGGTACAGCAGCCTTGGCAGTTTTAACTACTTCGACTTCTTCGATATCCCACTTACCTTGTTCAACTGCCTTGGCAATTTGCTCTTTGAGCCATTCTGCGGAACTTGCATTGTTGTTCCACCCTTGTTTGACAGCTGGCATGCCTTTAATCAAGCAGGCAGCAATAGCACCCATGGTCAAGTTGCAACGCCAATCTTTAGTTTTCTTGAATGCTTGTATTTCATCGCGGCTGTAATCGTTACGGCCCATCCAGTCGATGACCTTTGGCTTGAGTTCTTTGCCGGAACTTTCCAAACGGTAATATTTCATTGCTTCACGGAAATGGGTAGCAAATTCAGTTGGGCTCATGTCTGCCACACCGTCCCATTTAGGGCTCATATCCCGTTTGGAATTTTCTCGCATAGTCTGCACAGTGGCTGCGATTGTTTTACGGGGAATTTTTTTAACTGCTGTTGCCATAAAAGCTCCTATGCTTGTTAGTGTATGTAGTAATTATACAGGGTTTTTGGCTAATTGTCAAGATCTCGCTCACCAATTATTTCTGAAAATCTCAGCAAAAACATGGTTCTTTTTGGCTCATTGTAGAAATCTAAGTGTATTTGTTCATTGCTGTAATGTCGAGGGACATAATCTTGATCCTCTCCATCACATTTGATCCATTCTCTATGCCTGCGTACAGTGAAGCCTAAAACTTCCTTCATTCTGTCGCGAATTAATAATACACTATGTGGATAGGTTTTGGCAATGATATCGTATACTTTAGCCCATTGCCCTTCGGTTAGTACGATATGTTTACTCATCGCATATCATCGAAATCACCATCACGGAATATCCAACCTAACCTCTTTAGGTCATCTTTGATCTCATCGGTGATCATGCCTTCGCCGACAGATGCTTCTTTTTCTTTATAGATGGTTTGCTGCTCAGCAGTCATACGTTCCCATTCACCGTCCTCTAACAGATCGCTATTTCCAATACCCGAGCAATACCAATCGATGTAATCACCCTCGCCGCGCATGTCTGCCACGATGCCACCAGCACTACGCCAACTGGCACTCCAACGCTGGTCTTTAAGGATAGGCCAAACTTCCCATTTCTGGAACTCATTGTTGCACATGGCAGCATAAAGATGTTGAGCGTAGACTCGACTTTCGCGGACCTTGTCCACCATCCAGTCGGCACTACGCATATCAAACTCCATATTGTTCTCTTGCCATTTGGTATCAGTTAGTGCTTCTTCATCCTGAAGAATCCAACTGTCATACATCTCGATCATGGCCTTGACATTGGGATCGTCGAGACTTTTACCTTCCTCGAGACACTGTTTGATATAGTTGTTTCTTTGAAAGGTGTGCCGATCAGGGCTGGTTGATACATTAGTCATTTAGGTTTGTATCCTTGATGAATGCGTCGAACATCTTCGGAAAATTCTTGGAATTGTAATATCTTGTCAGACCCAAACATCATTCCGTTGGTGTAGTTGGTCATTTTGTCCAGCAGCCTATTAGGGTGATCAGATACATGATCTGAATTTTTTAAAAAAACAGCAATGAAGTCATTCCAAATATCTTTAGATGTTTGATCAGTGGTAAACGATTCTAATACAGTTGAGTTATAGCCGCTTCGATTGGCCCACTTACACAATGCTTTAGCTGAGTCGGGATAGAATCTCCAGCAGTCTACAGGAAATCTGTGGAAGTTTCCATTCGATGGTACATTTAGATAAAAAATGCCATTGGGTTTTAAGACCCGCATTACTTCATTGAACACCAGCCAAAAGAATTCAGAATGTTCAAAGCAAGAACTGCTTACCACAACATCTACTGAATTATCGGCAAAAGGTAATACATATGGATCAGTCACTACGATGTCGACATTTTTATCTTCCACCATGTCAACACCAATATATCTAGCGCCTGCTGGTGCAAATGTTCTAAGTACCGGGTGTGGACCAGCCGCGCCTATTTCTACAACGATATCGGGAACACGAATGTATGTGTATGTTTGGAAAAACAATTCACCTGTTAGGTGTGCGCTTAGGTGCATGATTTAGTCATTAGGTTTAGCAGGTCTACTATTACAAAATTCACAATCTCGATCTGTACAGATATCCTCTAACCACTCGTTACATGATTCGCAGTAGTGAGTATCATACTCTTCTGAATATGATACTGTAGTATCGCATTTAGGGCAACTTAGGTCCATAGGCTATCTCGAATCTTGATTAGTCGGATCATCATTTCAGTATCCTCTTTATCGTAGGCCGCTTCAATCTTTTGAGTTAGTTTAAGCGCCTTCTTGCCCATCTTTTCAGTCTCAGGATTTTTTGACTTTATACCAATCCAATGATCGCTGCCTTTTTCCTTACGGAGACGATCGCAGTATTCACTCCATCCACTAGCATCGTGTGGATCTGGACGAGCGGGATATACAGTGGTCCACCATAGATACAGTTCTTTGATTTCCTTAGCACGGATGGCTTGCCCGGTTGGCTTGCCATAGTTGGGATCAGTTTCTTCTACACCCCAGTCTTTATCCCAAACTAAACTCATTGACCAGTCAAGATAATCGAGTCCGGCCTGTGGGCAACGCCATGTGCGCCAGCGCCACCAACCAGTAGCCCAGAATGGAGCCTTATACTTTGCTTTGGCGTCTTTGTCGCCCCAGGCAATATGATGCCAGGCTTGTTCTACTTCAACAAAATCAACCAACTCGTTGAATAAGCAAGGCAGAAAGCGGTTACCCACATCCCTCCATTCACCCGGTTTAATATCCCGGGGATGAGCGGTAAGAGCATGAGTGTGACTAACCCAACGGTTGTTAATGTAGTATTTGATATCATATATCTTCCTTACAGGCCATGTGACAAAGTCTTGGACATGGCCAAGTCCTTCTTCTGCGATCCACCAACGGATGGGATAGTCGCGCTTGGCACGAACTTCCCACTCATGCCATTCCTCGCTGGTACCCATTTTTAGTTTGGTAGTACCGCGAATCCAATTTGCAAAAGGAGTACAACTCCAGTAGTTAGAGTGTTGTGCCACAATCTAATCCTTAACTGTCACGTTCCATTGTACATGCTTCTTGAACCAATGCTACAAGTTGCTCAACATTTGAGCACATGATTTTAGCGTTAGTGTAGTCGCCCTTTTTATTACGACCGCCGACTTCAATCATGAAGCCATTGTCATACATGTTGATTGAGAAATTCTCATTTACTTTTACCAGTTTGTCGCTGAGATTGCTTACCGATTTTGCTGTCGCCATTTTCTATCTCCTGTTGATTAACACTTAGTATAGCAGTATTCACCCCATGTGTCAATACTTCTTTATTTGTTAATTTAACCAATATTGAAACTTAGGCTAATTCTGGATTCTGTAGCAGGCAAAGTTCTGTGTAGTGCGTGGCTCATAAAAATAATAGCACGACCCGCTGGAGTAGTATAGTCTACATTATGCGAGTTATCAATAGTTTTTTCAAGATAATTGGGTAACTTTGGTTGCTGAAAGTGCCAAGGTGCTTGTAAAACAAAATCTCTTTCACCGGCACTTTCTAAGTAAATGCTTCCGGACAGCATAGAGTCGTGATGATGATGTAGGTCCTGATATCCACCGATGTCATAATGATTTAACCAACTATCTAAAAAATTTAAACCTGTCGAGTCAATTTTATGTATTTCAACAAAAACCGAAACAACTTCCGATACAAATTTTTTTATTTCAGAAAATTCGGGTAGTTCTAAAACTTGAGAGTAAGTTTTGACTGTACTGTTGCAGGGACTATAAAAGGGTTTATCTTTATATCTATCTAAAATCTCTCTAGACTTAACTAATACTGTGTCTGTGATAAGCACCGGGTTATCTTTATAGACCACCTTGGTAGGAAAAAGATCATTGACATAGTATTTGTTATCCATAAACACCTAGCGTTTAACACTTAGTATAGCAGCATTCACTTCTTTTCTTAATGCGTCGTCGTCCCAAATTAGCTCTGCTCGACCATCCTCGAATGTTTTCACAGTTAGATGAGTGCCCTGATTCATCCTAGGCCAACCGCCACTAGGCTTATTAATCATTTCTGCTACATCGGCAGATTCGATTACTTTGGATTTCTTTTTAGTTGCCATCATTCTTTCCTTAAAAATGGAGTCAGGTTGGGAGGCGTCCACCCTATGGGCTTTAAGACTTTACCATCCTCGCGTTTGCGGACCTTACCTGTCTCCTTATCTATCTTGGCAAAGTTAGTTGCCATAACTTCTTTCCAAGCACCTTCGGCATCAAAACCGGCACTATGGATAGCACCAATAGTGACCACAAGAATGTCAATCAGAGCATCCAATGTTTCAACCCGATCATGTGCTGCGATTGCATCGTCAAGTTCGTCGCCCTCTTCCATCATCAATTTAATATACATATTGAATTGGTCTCTATTAAAGGTGTCAGTGCTTTGATCACATGACCTCATAAATTTTTCTTGATCTCTAAACGGGTTTGTCATATTAGTCCATTTCCATCAAGGTTAATTGTTTTTCGTTATAGATATGTAATGCACCTGCGATTTGCGCCACAGTACATTCAACTACTACGCGGCGTTCGCCTGTTAGGGTTTCGAATACACTTACAACCACTCCGGGCCATTTGTATCCGCTGGTCTTTTCTACCCGATCACCTACTTTAAACTGTGCTTCCATTTTTCGTTTTCCTCTTTAAATTTTTCCACATCCTTGATTGCCTGTTTCAAAGTCTCGGCATAATTTAAGGTCTGTTGACGTGTCATGATAATATTGGCTTCGTATTCAACATACCCTTTGGTTAACAAGATCCAGATGGTCTTCCAACGAGTTAGTTCCCAAAATTTAGATCTTTGTGTGGTATAGGTTGTGACTGTGATATCTGCGTCATCTGCTTCTACCCAAACACTGTGATCGTGATTGGCATCATGACATTGACATACTACTTGATAGAGGAGGGAATCTCCCCAATCGCCGCGCTTCAAGATACCGTCTGCTGGAGTTTGTGCATCCATGTTATCTTCCTGTTTTAGTTCGTTGTATAGATGGTCCGTCGCTGGTAAAATCGATACCAGCCATGCGACCTTCATAAAGTTTGCCATTCCAAATCATAGGCAACTTGACACTTTTATTCAGCACTACTGTTAGATTTTTTTGTTCTCTAAATTCGTGTACCTCTGCTTCAACAGATTTGCTGCTGTTGACCTGCTTGACTGTGCATTTATCACCGTATCTGACTACTTCCATCATTGCCCCATCTTAGATAAAATTCACTTAATTTCTTCATCTCTAACTCTGCTACTATAGCATATTCATATCCGTAACTAAACTGATCAACTTTCCTATGCCACTCGGGTGTGTCTACGGCATGTTCCATAACAAACTTACCTTGATCGGTTTGTTCCCATTGGTGTAACGGTTGAGCAGCATACAAGTCCGGATCTTCAACATCGCCCAGACGAAAACGATGCACAACTACCTTGTGAATCTCCTTCACATTGTGATTGTCATCTACGGTCCACCTTACTGAGCCCATTTTAATGTAAACAATGTTCTAAATTTCTCAGCATCTCTACGACGCTTGAATTCCCACATATCCCACGACTTACGTTTACAGTCAGGCCATGACGCCAATTGTTCACTAGCCCACTCAACACACTCATCAAACCCTTCGTGATAGGAAAACCCGTGCTGTTCTGTAATTCGAATACACCATCCTAACTTTCCAAAATTTTCAAGTTTATGAATATTAACTACAAAAACAGCACTTTCGTCCAATAAATCTCTCCAGTGTTTATAGGCAGGTTGAATTTGTTCTAGCATATGCTGCCACGGATCAATAGTCATCAGTTCTTTTTCTTGTAGTAACGACGCTTGGATGACTTGGTAGGACTCATTGGAGGCACAGTTCCAGACTCTTGTGAACGCAACATGGCGGCATGGATTAGATCTGGATCAACATCTTCATCCTCTTCTAACATATGCTCTTGAAACCTATCGAGCTCTTCGTCAATAGATTCTTCATCATCTGTTGAAATAACTGTCATACCAGTCCTAGCCAGCATTCTATGTGAAGCATCAGAATCGCCAAATGCTTCGCGCACTGATCCAACATGACCATCTTTGGTTTGACTGATGGTATGCCATGTGCGTACTTCCAACAAGGGTTCAATCTCTGTTGGAATTTCTACAAGGTAATGTGGCTCTTTGTTGTAGTTGCCGTAGTCAATGGTAAACACCTTGATTACGGTACCTTGTACAGATCTGTTGTCTCTATTAACTCCATATATCCAAACGGTATCACCTAACGCATATTTTTTCTTAACTGTCATAATTTATCAAGCCGTAGCTCGCTCTTTAGTAGGTTTGACTTCGAGAAGATCTTTAATGAACTTCAAAGCCTTACGATCTGCATCGTAGACATATTCTTGATCTTCTTCTTCGTCGTTACGCAAGGTAACGATAACACCGTTTTTAGCCTTGCGTATTTCAATAGATTCAAACATAGGAATCCTTTCTTTTATTTTGGTACTGACAAGTTGTAGTTAAAGTGGAAAATACCAATGTGTGCAGTTTCACGACTCAATTCTTGATCACACCAAATTTGATATCCTGCTTTCTGTGCCTGTTGGCAGAAGAAAATATCTTCACCAATTTCTAGATTCAAGTGAGGAACATACTCTTGCAAGTAGTGTGGTTGAGGAATCTTCTCATATACTTCACGTTTGACCAATACCAATCCATGGGGTAGTACATCGATCAACTCCATCGCAGGACTATTGTCAGTGGTATGGAACTCTGTAAATTGTCCAGCAGCACCCATCATACCTGTAAAGTTAGGATTGGGGAAACGACGACGACGATAGTTTGCACCAACGATGTCCTTGTTACGTGCTAGCAATCGCATGGGAGCGTCGATGGGAAATTTCATATCGCTATCAACCCACCAGATGTAATCGAAGTCAGATTTCAAAAAGATATCAACTAGATTGCGTCGAGCAATAGTGATAACTGATCCAATGTTGAACGCACAGTTGATCTTGATCCCGTTAGCTACCATGTTGGCAGCAGCCATAGCTAGGTGCTGTGCAAATTCTGCATTGACCATTTCCATTGCTGGAACTGCAATCATAATGCTCGGGCGACGCCCACCGGCCTGTGCAATGCCTGCTGGCGATTGTGCCTGAGCAACAGGCATTGCCATTGGCGGACGGCTTGGGATGTTAAGTTTAGTTTTTTTCATTTTTTTCCTTGTAGTTATTAACGTGGTGCAAACTCTTGCTGAAGTTTGATATTATCGAAGAACTCTTTTTTAGCGCCTGCATCTTCTTTGAAGAACCCTTTAAGCACAGTAGTTTGGGTTAGACTGCTATGTGCCATGATGCCTCGATTCTCACAGCATCCATGTGTTGCTTGAATATAAACTGCTACATGTTCGGATTCAGTAGCCTTCATGATTTCGCGAGCGATGTCATTACATAGTTCTTCTTGTAATGTCCCTCTTCTGGCACACCACTGGGCGATACGTGTGTATTTGGACAGTCCGATGAGTTTATTTGCGGCAATGATTCCGATATAGGCCACGCCAGCAACAGGCTGATGATGGTGACTGCAAATACTACGTAACTCACTCCTAACCACCAACATACCTTCATAGCGATCTTCACTGTCGTTTGGAAATGCTGTAGCATCTGGTCTTGGTTCATATCTTCCTTCCATTATTTCGTTGTAGTACATTTTTGCCAAACGCTTGGCAGTACCTTTACTATTTGGATCGTTCTCACGATCGATCAGCAAGCTATCTAGCACTTGTTCAAATGCTTTAGTTGTTTCTTTGATTAGGTCATCTTTTTCAATATCGCTAATGTATTCACTGATGTTATCGCCTGCCCAAAAACGTTTGTTATCACGTTTGAGCCTGTCACGGATAATCTGACTAAGGGGTTGACCTTCTTCTTTTCTATAATGTAATTCACTCATTATTATTGTTCCTATAGTATATAATATACTATTATTTAGGTTCAGTCAACCTTGTGACAGAAGTTTCTGTATTTTTTACAGTTATTTGCCCAATTAGATTAGTATTGGTGAACACGATTTTTGCACCGCCTATGGTGCCTGGCATATCCATAATCATTCTTGACTGAGTCCCATAAAAATTAATTCTCGCTCATGCATGTGAGCAACAGGTTTGATCCAACCGTGATCAATACATTCTAAAATAAGAGACTTATAAACGTCCGGACATCGTTGACTGATCTCAAAACCTGCTCGAGGAGCGGTGACAAATTTATCCACAATGTCGAATCGTGGATCACCTGGTTTAATGGTTCGTATTCGGCTTTGATAAGTCTTAATGTTCATGCTAACAGTGTAGCACAGATATTACTTTAGGTCAACTATAGATTTATCCAATAACGATCTCGGTAAGGTTTCCCTAAATCAGCATAGGGAAGGTATCTTATAATTTTTTTCTTAAATCTTTGTATTATACGATGATCGTGATCGAATTCAAATGCTTTTAAATACATTTGCCAGGTATTTGTTTTTCCTCTAGTCCTGCTCTGCTTTATATTCAAATATTTAACAATTCCATTATGGTCATCAGGAAATTTTGAAACCAGTTCGCAGGCAGCATTAAATGCATAAGCATCAATTTCATCCGAATTGCCTAGGTATTGTTGCTGATCTCGGTCGTCTCTCTTTTCAGCATTGCTGGCATAGTCCGGGAGTTGCTTGAAATCTCTCCTACGGAACTGACGCATATGAATGATTTCGTGCAGTATAGTATCAGCAAACAGTGTACTCATTTGCTTGAATCTATGCTTGGTTATATTCAGTTTGTCTTCGAACGGATTATAGCTAAGAATCAATTCGATACACATTTCGTTGTCGTAATCCTGGCAGCTGTAGTAACAGCCACCAATGTATATGAATCCAAACTCTACATTATCATCACGATGCTTTACGACTCTAATGGGTAGATGTTTTTTAATATGTGTTGATATTATGGAGTGTATTTTTCTTATTGGTAATTCTTGACCAACAATTTTGCTCGATGTTTCCCAGAACAGTTGGGTTAAGTAATTACGATCCAGTGAAGACCAGTCAAATCCCATCATCGCCTCCTACATGTATTTATGTGGGCCAGTCTGCTCCGGATTTCGAATCGTATTTTTTGAGTGGATCATATCTAGCAAACTGGTCATACCCGGGTTCATTTGATAAAACACGTTTACCAACGAAGTATTCGCCGATATGATTAATTAAATTATGCCCTTGCGAGTGCTTTAAATGCCCGCTAACAACCCCTAGTTCATCGTATAAAGCCTTGCCCACCATACCCTCGTTTAAGTTAATTTCACCTAGATTTGTATTGGGATATCGTACGGCATACCAGTTGCTATAATCAAATCGTACCCTATCCATGCTGTATAAGCTGGCCATGGGTGAAAAAATTAAGCTATGTCTTTCATAACGATAGTTGGCAAATGTCCAATCACTGTCCAATGCCTGTGATTCTTCCTCGTTGGGATACCATTTTTGTCTCTTTAATACGACTTGACTTAGTCCCGGATCTAATTGTAATAGAGTCGCCAAATCTAAAACTCGAACGGGTTCTAATATTTCTACATCATCTTCCTGATGCCAGACATAATCATAATCTCGATCTTTGATCAGCTTCCAGAATTCCGACCATGTGACACTTAATCCTAAATTTTCAGGATGTAGGTACTGCTCGTTGTATCCGAATGTTTTTAACAGTTCGCTGATGAATAAATCATCTCTACCGACGGGGAAATCATCGATAAAAATTTTATCAACTGTACAGCCTTCCCAATTTAAAAGATGCTGTGCCCGTAATGTTTTTATCAAGTATTCAACTCTATTGGTTGAAAATATTACTTGGCATATTTTCATGGGTGTGCTGTATTAAAAAAGAATACTTGGAATAATCTACCATCTTGAAGATTACTTCCAAAATAGTCTAAACTGGCATGGAACATATCGCCTCGATATAAAATAAGCCGATTGTACTTGTTGCCAATGACATCGAATTCATCCCACTTAGTATAGTCATAGCTTTCGTGATCATCGGTGACTCTGGAGTGCTCTCCAGTGGCCTTGTGCCTATACAATGCTGTTCCGGACGTATGAGGAGCATTGGGTGTTAAATATAATACACCTGCCCACATATTATAAAAGTCGCTGTGTATCCAGGTGCGATCATTAGCGGTGGAAATCTGAAAACACCCCGTACAGCTGGATTCCTCAAACCAATCTGTGACACCACCTGCAAATGCCATATGATAATTGATGGCTCCTTTAACACTGTCAGGCAAATATGGTTTTGTCCTCAATCCTGGAAAGTTGCCCTTAATTTCAAAAGGTTGTTGTAGTGCATAACTTCTTACAGTATCAGGACTGGTGTAGAAATTTTCTACAATGATTAAACTGGTGTTCATGTTTTATAAAAATTTAAATTTTGTAAATTGGTTAGATAGTCGTGGAATTTTTTATGTACTACCTCATCCTCATAATTTTCTTCAGCCCACTGTCTGCAATCCCATGGAGAAATCTCATCTATCCGTTCTATTGCTGTGATAATATCTTTAAAATTTCTGCAACGGAAACCAGTGACGCCTTCTTTTACTGTGTCAGTAAAGCCACCCCAATCGGTAGTAATGGCAGGAGTCCCGCTCATATATCCTTCTACCACCATATTGCCAAAGGGCTCTACATAGTGGGTAAGTCCCAATATAGCCTTGGCGTTAGCCATCAAGCCCTTGCGTTTCTCGGCATCGCATAATCCCATCACTGTTACATGATCTGGTATTCCAGGATATCCTAAAGATTCCAAAGTTCCTGGTCCTGCGATGATTAAATTTTTACCAAGATGCTGCGTTGCCTGTATGGCAAGATGTACACCTTTGGTTTCTATCACTCGACCAAAGAATAAAAAGTAGTCAGATTTTTCAGAGTTAAATTCGAAGTCATCGGCAGTGACTGCGTTGGGTATGACAGCATCCCACCAACTGGGATTCATCAACATGCCCTTCTCTCCATAGTACATATGCATATGAGAATAGCTGGTGAATACTCGGTAATCGGCAAACACTGTACCGGTAGCATAACCAATACTAGGTTCTACAATCAATAAATCTGGGTTAGCTCTAGCAGCTTCTTGATTGCCAATGCCGTAAAAACATAGGATAATGTCACCTGGTTGCTTTCTCGCAGCAATCTCTTTTCCGGCTCTGTCGTTATAGACATGAATGTTAACGTCGTTGTTTTCATTTATGATGTCTAGGCATTGCACCATCTCACAGTTGACATCAGTTCCGGGGATACTGTAATGAATGCAATGCCACCCTCTACGAGTCATTTGGTGAATAAATTTCCAAGTGATTATGGAAAATGGATCCATGGGATTGTTTAAATTAACTGGCCCGTAGGGGCTAGACAGTATGTGCAAGGTAGTCATATTCTTAGTTATGCTGTACGATTGACCAGTCAAAAAAATAGGCCCCACGGGGCCTATTTACATGGTAGGACCGTTGCCGCTCCTAAACCCAATCTCACCGCCCTCTTCGACGATGCGTTTTTGCACATCTTCAAACAAGATAGGAGCAAAGTCTGTGTGCTCTACACATACACAATGATAGCGTGGATCAACGATCTTGTTCACAAACTCGCCACTGGCAGGTCCTGCTTTCATCACTCTGTTGGCATGCAAGTGGCCATGGATGTTCACCCCAAACCTACCCAACGATTCCTCGTGGATGGGAATGTGGCTCAAGATCATTCCGTTCATCACATGATATGCTCTTAACTCACGGAAGTACTTGCGATACTCATCATCTGGAAAGATATCGTGGTTGCCTCGGATCAATACCTTGTCACCATTTAATCTGGCCATAGTGGGCAATGCCTTACGGTTGATTACCACATCGCCCAAGTGATAGACCTTGTCAGTGGGCTTGACCCTTTCGTTCCAGGCCTTGACCATAGCTTCGTCCATTTCTTCGGGTGTATCCCATGGACGTAATTTTGTGACTTTGTCTTCCCGTGTGAAGTGACATACACCTTTGTGTCCAAAGTGCGTATCACTGACTAAAAATACTGATGGCATTTTATTTCCCCATTCGTCCAATTCGTGATTCTTTGTTCCAAGTGTATGGTACACCATCTGGTGTCTTACCATCTGCCACTGTGTCTACACCAAAGATGCCGCAAACTTCAAATTCAGGACCTTTGATAGTTACAAAGGTACCTGTAATTTTGGCAAAAGCCATTGCTTCATTTAGTGTTGGACAACTATTGAGTGGTAGTCCTGATTTGCTTATTACTTTGTACATGCCATAATTATAGCATCAATTGGCAACTCTGTCAACCGTCGAATTAGCTTTAAGCAGATACATGGTCACTGCTGGACCTTCTACTTTGATTAGATCCTGGGGGTATTTGTTATTACCGTTATACCATCTCATATGCTGCCCTACTTCCCAAACCTTGACCATTTTGGGATAGAGTGTTTTGACAGTTCCAAACTCTAGACTACTACGATACGGATAACACACAGCATCGCCTACATTTAAGATCTGTCCCAGTTTATCTCGATGTTCCGTGATTTTTTTAGACATGCCAAATCTCCTGAAAGCCTTCATCTAATTCGGGTTCGTCCCAATTTTTGATCATGTCGTCAATGACTGTTTTTGGGATATGCTTGCCTGGACGACCGCTGAGTCGCACATCTAATTCATCACGGCTTGGAGTGCGAAATACCACAGCAATGGCATAGTAGTCGGGCAGCATGTTGAACTTGCGAGCGCGGCTTGCTATAGTAGTGCTGGTCTGATCCCAAATAATATCATGTCCGTGTTCACGTGCGAATACAACTTGTTCGGCCATAAGATTGACTGCTGTGGGCATGTAATCTGTAAACACTTCTGAATAAGTCTTACCTTGTGCTCTGGCATAATCTTCCACAAATGCGTCTGTAGAAACTATAGTTAGGCCTAATGCCCAGATTTGATCTTTAATCCAAGTACTTTTGCCCGAACCTGGCACTCCAACTAACACGTACAATTTTGGCATTATTTGCTTTCTACTATGCGATATTTCGAATACGGATAATTTTCATTCAACCATTCTAACAAACCAGGTTCGTATGGCAATTTAATGTCGCCACGTTGGTTAGTGATGTACATTAAGCAGTACGCTTGACCAAATGCCAACCAAACTGTGTTTGTACTGGCTGACTAACGGATCCAATTGCAGTAGAAATAGTAGCATCTTCAAATGGCTTGACCATCATACCTGGACCAAATGTTCCTAGGTCACCGCCGTTTTGTCCACTAGGACAAGAACTGTTCTGCCTTGCTAATACAGCAAAGTCTGCACCTTCGTTGATTTGTCGTAGGAGATCGTCTGCTGACTCTTTTGTCGTTACTAAAATATGGCTTGCACGTAATTGCATTTTACTTCCTTATAAAAAATTAGTATAGGTGTTTAAGGAACACCTATAAATCCTTTTAGAGATCGTAGCGTGGGACCATTACAGTCTTACGCATGATGCCTTCTGGAGTGAATTGTTCAATATCCGCGCCTAGCAAGCTAGCCATGATTGCTGGACTAAATCCACTTACAAGAGCGGCACCGCTCTTGTCACTCTTGACTGGTACGTTACCAGAACTGTTTAGGTTCCAGAAAACAACCTTTGGACAAGTGTAGCCGGCTGCTTCGAACTTACGTTCGATCATTTCCATCGCACTGTCATCATGCTTAACACAGGAGTTAAATTGCATGTCGCTCAAGATCAAGACCATTGCTGGCATGTCACTTTGAGGAGCGTTGCCCTTAACTGCTACACTTAGGATCTTTTCAAATGCTGCGTGTAGGTTTGTGCTCATACCCCAGTCGCTACGTGACATTTGATCCATCTTTTGGACGATGTCGCCCTTAAGAGTCATCAAATTAGGCTTTTCACTGAATGTCAAGAAAGTGTCCTTGAACACGCCCTTGTTCTTATCAGCCAAGTACAAGCCAAGGCTAATAGAAACATCCATACAAGTAACAGTACCAGTACCACCTGCCGCACAGCTCATAGAGCCGCTTACATCTACTATTGGCAAGATGCTAGCATCTCCAACATAGTTAGGCAAGGCGTTCCATTGCGCAGTGATGTGATCCAAGTCAGTCTTAGATAGATCCTTACGACCATACATGTTGACCAGTCCCTTCAACACATCGTGTGGGAAAATCGCGTTAGCGTTAACCTTCACACCAGGTGTGCCCTTAACCAATGCAGCCACGTACTCAGCAAACTTTGGAGTGTTACGTCCGAAAGCCTTCTTGTAGTTACGAGCAGCCACGCTTGGTACGTGGTTGAAGTTGATGTTGTCCCAGTCCTTGGCACACATTTGTGTTTCAACGACCTTGGTCAACGCCACTAAACTCTTACGGTAGAACTTTGGGCTCATTCCGAAGAACTCACGGACTTCTGCTGCGATCTTACCCTTACGTGGTGTCCACTTAGCTGCCAAGCCGTTTTCAGCACGAAGTGCGTCACCCAACATGGTGTAAGCAGCGGTCTTCAGAGCAGGAGTAGTGAAGACAAAGATGTCATCCCAACGACCCACTTCTGGAATCTTCTTCAACAGAGCCATAGCGGCATCTGGGTCAGTCTTTTCCAAGTGTACAAGTACACTACGGAACAGTTCACGTTCACCTGCTCCACCACGGACATCTCGTGCCCATTGTGCGATACGCAGAGCCATGTCAAAGTTTTCAACATAGGCAGCGGTGAAAGCAGGGATGATGTTCTTACCACGGCTGGCGCCGATGTTGTAGAACAGGTCAACACACTTGTTGGCGGTTGACTTACGAGCCTTCATGCCATTGGCAGTACGGGCTTCTTGATTTGCGATTGCGTTTACAAATGCGTTCATTTTAATTTACCTTTCAGAATGTATTTTATTTTCGATATGATGTGAAATATAAGATTGCTGTTAACATTCTATTATTCAACAGGTTAGTGGTCTACTTTTTGTTTTTATCGAGGAGACTTATCGAAACTCCTCTATCTACTAATATCCGGAGTTTGATGTCCGGGTAATAAGTAGCAGTTCATAGTAATGAATAGTTGCTGTACCTAACCTAAAACTTACTGTTAATTTCTTAACATGTACATATTGTACGACAAAACCGGAGTCTTGTCAAGACAATTTGGGAAACAGGATGCTGTAGTATCGCCGGGAATCGAACCCCTATTTCAACTACGGTGCCCAATTGCACGGCCTGCCTGATTTTGGTGGCAAAAAGTGTTTGCTGGATGCATCCTAAAATTGGATGCGGGGGATGGATTTGAACCACCGATCCCTAGCTTATGAGACTAGTGGGGACGACCAGACTCCCCTACCCCGCAATATTCGTGCCACACAATTTGTCCTATTGTACGCCGTGTGCCATGGCGAGTTACTTGGTCGGAGTACAAGGATTCGAACCTTGGGCCCCTGCGTCCCAAACGCAGTGCTCTACCAGACTGAGCTACACTCCGAATTATCTCTTTCTAATCTTCATTCCAACACAAGTGCCACAAAACGCACCTGCTGCTGCCGGAATCAATAACAAGTGATTACTATTATACTCTATAATTGCCACAGCCGCAACCACATAAACTATCGTGGCCCAACTGCTGGCCCTTAATACATGTTCCTCATGTACAGCCTTTAAATAATATGTATAAAAGATGTCAGTGAAGAATATGGCAAAAAAGGCTAATAAGTAATCAATCATATATTTGGTACCTGGTCACGGTTTCGAACCGCGGACCTTCGCCGTGTAAAGGCGTTGCTCTACCCCTGAGCTAACCAGGCTCTTAATCTATTAAAACTCTATTTACTAAATATTTTTGATGCTACAAAAAAAAGAACGCATACCATTAAACCTACGCCGTAGAGTTATTGAACGCGATGGTCTCTATTGTGTCTATTGTGATGACGATTTATCAGACTCTGAAACACATATGGATCATGTCATTCCGGAATCACAAGGTGGCACCACCGATTACAATAACTTACAAGTAACATGTCGCAAGTGTAATCTTGCTAAAGGTGTGTTATCAGAGTCGGAGTTTACTCAACGACTGCGTAATAGAGCACTAAACATATTAGATAGACTTGGAGCGGGATAAGAGAATCGAACTCTTGACCGAAGATTGGAAATCTGCTGTTTTACCATTAAACTAATCCCGCATACTAACTTGGTGCCCCACGACAGAATCGAACTGCCATCACAGGATTACAAAACCAGTGTACTACCATTGTACTAGTAGGGCGCATCCGTATTTATTAACCGCCCTGATCACTGTCTTGAACTTGTGATTTTCTTTGTTCTTCAATTAACCTAAATGCCTCATCTTCTGCTTGAGCATCCTCTACCGCACGAGGGTCTGGCTTGCGGAAGATGGCATCGTAGTTGTTACCAAATTGGGTTTGACTAACACTATATGGACGAGGACGTGAACCTTTGCTCATGGACGACGCACCTTCTTCAAATAATCTCGTCCAATGTGTCCTGCTTCAATCTCTTGTAGAGCACTGACGATGTTGCCATTTGGACTATTAACTAATTTTTTATAACCACGCTTCAATTCACGAGCACGAATAGCAGCCACGATGACCAAATCAAAACGACTGCCAATATTGGCCACACAACGATCAGTATCAAGACTGTTGACAAAATCTGGAGTTTTCATTATTCACCTCGGTTGTTGTTACGGTCTTTGGGAGTTCTAACAACCATGCCGGCTGATACCTGGGCATCAATCATCATATGACGAAATGAATCCCGTTGCTCTTGGCTCCGAAATGGCATAGCAGAGATAAGTGTTTTGAAACGCTTATTCAATCGAAATGTTGCAGTTGTTTTCATACTTTCCTTTTATAAAAAACTTTGGTGCGCAAGGAGAGACTCGAACTCTCAATCCTCTCGGCAGTGGCTTCTAAGACCACCGTGTATACCATTCCACCACTTGCGCATACGATTACTATACAATCTATTATTGAGACTGTCAACCTTTATGGTGGGCCCAACAGGACTCGAACCTGTGACCAATCGATTATGAGTCGACTGTTCTAACCAACTGAACTATAGGCCCACTATTCTTTGGTACCAGCGGAGAGGATCGAACTCTCTCAAGAACCCTGATCTGGGGCTAAAAGGCGTATAAGACCTCTCTGACTTCCAAGTCTCGCTGGCAATAAAATAACAGGATGCATTTTACTTTTTTGACCTGTGTGCTACCATTACACTACTAGCCGGAATCGAACCGGGCCACTGGTTTGGATTATGAGTAAAAGGTTGCTGTTAGCATCCTAAAAACTGGTCCGGCGTGCAGGAATCGAACCCACGTTTAGGGAGTAGAAATCCCCTGTATTTTCCACTATACGAACGCCAGGGAAATACCATATAGAAACACACTGCTGTTGCTACGTCACAGGTAGGATGATCAATCCTCTTACCGATGTGTTTCTATATGGTGCGACTGACCGGACTCGAACAAAAAAATACCTGGTGCCCGGAGCCGGACTCGAACCGGCATGCCTTTTAAAGCGGAAGATTTTAAATCTTCTATGTATACCATTTCATCACCCGGGCAATTGATCTGCTTTGCGCCAGCCTTTAGGTTTACCACCTTTATGGTTCGCGGCAATTTTTGCTTTATGTTCTTCTGACTTAGGTTTTCCTTTATTACCAGAACCAAATGTATTTCCAACCCTAGAATTCATAGCACGAGCTTTTTCTAAGCCATATTTTTCAACACGCCGCTCGAATGGATTTTTGTGTGTTCCAAATTCTGTACCATCGATAATAATGTTATCATAATCGGTTCCCCAGTATAAATGTTTTGGATTGCTACATTTACTATTATTACAAGCATGGCATAATAATATGCGCCCACTTGGAATAGTAGTATCTAAATACTGCGCCAATACACCTTTATGATTTGTAGAGTTGCCTCCACGCTCACAACAAAGTTCATCTAAGTTTAGGTGTTCTCGACGGGCTTCTCTCGCTCTGGTAATAAATTCAGTAATATCTATCATAATGATCTCCCAATGTATTTATACTAAACACAAAGAAACACGATTATAATGTGTATACCATTCCACCACACCCGCAAAACCAATTTGTATTGTTAATGAACATGCAACAACTAACTCTATCATTTGCTGTCTATGTAGTAATTATACTGTATTTCTGTCGGTGTGTCAAGTGGTTCTCCTAACAAGAATCGAACTTGTAATTGCACTTTACCAAAGTGCTGGTATGCCATTTACCTATAGGAGAGAATTGACGGTAAATATTCGTGTGAAGATCTACGAAAACCTTACGCCCAGCGGGTTATATTTCCATTTATCTTTGGATAATGGTGTATGCTATATTGCTGTGTTTGACATACATGATGTCACGTATTTTGAAATGAAGTATTTCACCAATGTCAATTCGGCCTTGCGCTGGATCAACAACTTATAATTGGCCGGTCTTGAGAGGATCGAACTCCCACCCTCGGTTTCGAAGACCGAGATGATATCCATTTCACCAAAGACCGCGATGTGGTACCCCGTGTCTGATTCGAACAGACAGCCAACTCCTTTTGAGAGAATCCGCACTACCAATTAGCGTAACGGGGCATGATTATTTTCTGATGCAGATTAGATCGCTTTCACCAAATGGATGAGGATCTCTTGTTTTGATAAATTCTGTTTCGAATCCTTGTTGATGTATCCAGGATTCTAGTTCACTTTTTGGAGCGTGTCCTTTATAGTAGGGTTTCAATGCTGCTTCTGTGTGCATTATTTTAACACCATCGATAAATTTACCCATACCTTGTAACGCTTTTAGTTCGTTGCCTTGTACATCCATCCAGACAGCATCCACATGGTCAACACCAATTTCTGTCAACACAGTATCTATGCGTCTTGCTCGGATGCCAGACAATTTCTGGAAGGTACAGGGTCTGTATCCATTTTGCCATCCAGCATCTAAAAAATCTTCTTCTGGTTCCAGGATACTGGAAGCACCTACATTTTCGTTGACTATCCAAAAATCTACAATATCTTCTCGGTCATTACAGGCATATTCATATACCTCAATGTTGGGATAATTTTGTCCTGCTGCTACACAGATGGGAAACTGGTTGGGATTTGGTTCGAAGGCGATTATCCTGGTGTTGGGAAATGCCTGGGCCATCTGTACACTTTCTTCTAGATCTCTACTGCCTACATCTAGGATCACTCGTGGACCTTGATCGCCGTAAATTTCTTTCAGCTGTTGTATAAAGTCGCCTGCTACTGCCATGATATGTCTCCTGTAAAATTTATTATACTAGATAATATTTAATGGTCAACTACGGTCATGGAAGAATATGTTTGGTCTCTCCGGCAGGAATTGAACCTGCATTCCATTCTTAGGAGGAATGTGTTCTATCCATTGAACTACAGAGAGTTTTGAATATGAATAAGGTGGACGCCCAGGAATCGAACAAGGTCACTGCTACGCAGGGAATACCAATACGCCCATAAATTTGGTAGTTCCTGAAAGAATCGAACTTTCGTCGTCACCGTGTCGAGGTAGCGTTCTGCCATTAAACTAAGGAACTGAATTGGTGCCCCTAGGCAGATTCGAACCGCCAACCAACAGATTTTAAGTCTATCCGCACTACCAATTAGCGTACAGGGGCATGGTACCTTCGGGCGGATTCGAACCCCCAACCACCTGCTTCTAAGGCAAGCCGCACTCCCAATTAGCGTACGAAGGCATTATTTTATATCACGGTAGTTCTAACTACTTA
>Ga0209188_1000483_pt1 | contig 38714 bp, 33 predicted proteins | sample C_130625_EF_Meta_FD_187307 | JGI IMG/M metagenome (GOLD analysis project Ga0209188, IMG submission 187307) | Freshwater microbial communities from Lake Croche, Canada to study carbon cycling - C_130625_EF_MetaG (SPAdes) (version 2) | ecosystem: Environmental > Aquatic > Freshwater > Lake...
GTTTACGGATCAATGACCCTGTTAACGATGCAAACCCACCTAATAAGAATCCAATGAGGGAGGTGATGACAATTAATTTTGCATATGAACCATTCAAGGGCAGTATATTGGCCACTTTTGTAGATAGCAAATGTTGATTTTGACTATCCATTATTAGGATGAGTACAAGCCATAGAAGTCCAATACCTAAAGCACCGGCTAAAAAGGAATTGATTGGTTTTTGTCCAAAAAGAATAGCAATAAAAAAATTTGTGATCACAAAACTCCACCATGGCAAAACGCTGTATAAACCAATAGCATACGCAACGAATGCAGATAAAAACATTGTTAACACTAATTTTAAACTTATGGAAAGGGAAGATTTCATTGTAAAAAATTTGAGAATAAGAAAATTAAATTGTCTTAAATTGAATATGCCATTTAGTTCTTTCGTTTGCCATTAATTTTTCTTTTGGCAAAAATAACAGTCGATAATATTTTCCGGAAGCCCAATAATTTATAAAGGTATCATAAAAGGGGCTACCTGGATTACCACTTTGTCCACCGGGATATAAACCATAAGCTTCAATTTCATCTGTTAAATGAACTACCATGCGCCAACTAGGCCCATGTGTATCTGTGGTTGCATTGATAATGTTCACACCCCCTCCTATTGGCAGATTCATTCTACTAAGTGCCTCAATTTTTGTAAGATGTGAAACCCGAGTTGCTTTAAAATTAGACCAATTTAATTTTCCAGCACGTTCCAATTGTAATAATACTTTGGTCGCCTTTTCAACGCCAAGGTTCACTTGGTCTTTAAGTGTCTCAACTTTTTCTTTCGTATCAATATTATCTGCAATCACCCAATTTGTATCCTTATTCATTTGATCCAATAATACAAAAGATTCAGGTTTGGTTAAAGGAATGGGCGACTTAGCCAATTCATCTCCCCAAACTGCATTTTCAACACTATCCCATATTAGTTTGAATACGGTAATTCCTTTTTCGTTTTCATTATTGTATAAATTCCAATTATCCATTAAAGCAATCATTCTATTTGCTTCTGGACTTAAAATCTCAGGGTCAATAAATTTATGTAAAGCTGGTCTTGCAACTTGGGCAAATACATTGTAATTATCAGTTTGTAAATGTTGCATATCCTCGGCTGTAATTTGGTCCATTTCTGCGAGCCTTTTATTGACACTAATGCCTCTATACAAAGGGAATGAACCTGCTGTACCTAGATAATAAGGATAAGATGGGTCAACTGGCTTTTGGTTTGCACTACTTACAAAACCCCTTAATGGATTTTTAATCATAGGATTTTCCTCATTTGGAATGATGCCTTTCCAATCATAGCTACTGTCTTCTCCCGGCATGATAAAATCTCCTTGATGCTCCCATCTTGCAACAAAGCTTCCTTGTTGTTTAATGGCAATATCTCCATTTTTACTCGCAAAGACAAAATTTTGTCCTGGGCATTTCCACAAAGAAATTGCATTTATGTAATCATCATAGTTCTTTGCTCTATTTAACTTATAAAATGTTTCAACCCCGGTGGATGCATTATGTCCAGTCCATTTTACTGCCAAATTGCGCCCCTTTGATTGAGGATTCTGATAATGCCAATCAAACATAGTAGGTCCCCAATGGGTCATTGCAATGTTTTCAATAACATCCGCACTGTCTTTAACTTTAATTATCTCCTGACGATTGGTAGTAGTTTCCCATTTTCCATTGTACCAATATTCTTTTTGAGCGCTGTCTTTAAATTTAATTTCATAATAGTCAAGGACGTCTCTACCAGCGTTGGTTACCCCCCAGGCTACACTATCATTAAATCCTATAATAACGGCGGGAGATCCTGGAAAACTTGCTCCATACGTACTATGTGTTGGAGTTGTAATTTGAACCTCGTACCATAAAGAAGGCAGGTTCAATCCTAAATGCGGATCACTGCATAAGATGGGTCTTCCTGATTTTGTCTTAGTTCCTGAAACAGCCCAGTTATTGCTACCATTGTTTTTATCAGGTGCTTCTGGACTTTTTTGAGTCGATGCCACCGAATGTGGGCTTCCCTCTTTTTTGAAATACAAACTGTCTGCACTTTCCGGTTGTATTGGTATTATAGATGGTTTTGCAAAAACAGTTCCTTTGGGAATAATAGGATCTAATGAATCTTGTTGGTTGGTGTATAATTTTGTAAATAAATCATATCCTAAAAATTCTTTTGTATTGGTCAGTTGCAAATCTGCAGTGGCAGAACGACCAGTTAAATCATAAGACATGAACATTAAAAACAAATACGTTTTTAGCGGAGTCCATTCTTCTGGTGTATAATTCATTAATTTGTATTCAAATGGCATATCCGCCGGGGCCAATTGCTTTAAGTAAGCATTGACTCCTTTTGTATAGGCTTCAACGGTTGCTTTCATGATCGGATTGTGCTCATTAATATATTGTTCTGTTTGTGCTGCTCCATATACCATCCCTAATCTTCTAAAAAACCGATCTATTGATAATTTGTCTGCTCCTGCAATTTCACTAAGGCGACCGGCTGCCACCCTTGTTTGAAAATCCATTTGCCAAAGTCTATATTTGGCATGTAAATACCCTTGTACAAAATAAGCATCTTCATCATGATCAGCATATATATGAGGAACCAATCGATCATCCATATACACATCAACATTTCCTTTTAAGTCACTTGATAGAATCGTGGCGTCAAAATTGTCATTTATTTTTTCGGCATTTTTCCAAAAACCTTGTTGTGGAGACAAAAAATATCCTAGTTTTGGCGTTTTTGTGGTACCAATAGATAACTGGGTATTAAGCACTATTAAAAGAGCAATGGTGACAACAGCAGAAACAAGTAAAGACAATAAGCGCATACTATTTATTTAGAGTTCTAAATTAAGTAATTATTTGTCAATTTGTTCTTTAAAATAAGTTAGGTAATCTTGTAATGAAAGAAAAGGATATTGATTGAATAAAGCAGCCGTCTTTTCGACACAAGATTGCATAAATTTTTGGTTTTCAGTAGAGCCAGCAAAAAATGGCTTGTGCTGTTTAGCCAACTGAATTTCAGCTATTTGCTTCATGATTGATTGTGTCTCAGTGCTCATAAAGGTTTCTACAAATTTTTCCCAAACATATTGTGTGGCAGTATAATTAGGATGAACAAGGTCCTCAGTATAAAAGCGATAATCTCTTAAATCATCCACAACAAATTCATAAGCAGGGAAATATTCTATACGTTGATCAGGATTGAGGACTTCGTGGACAGCTTGAATCAAAACAGCTTTACTTCGATTGTTCTCTATAAGCCCTTCCCTTAAATGACGAACTGGGCTAATGGTAAAAATGATTTGTAAATGCGGATTATACTGTTTTACATTTTGTATCAAGGAAGTTAAAATTTGCACTAAATCATCAGGTTTCATTAATTTTTTTGAAAACCATTGTGCAGGTGCCTTATGGTTATTTGCAACAATAGTGCCATGGTTGGAAGGCGCATTTTCGTTCAAGCTATATAACCAAGCAGACCCAAGTGTGATGATTAAATGATTTGCTGTTTTTAAAAATAAATGGGCGGCTTCAATGGAGGAATTTATTTTAGCTAAAGCTTCTTGTTGTGTTACACCAGAAAAACGACTGTGATGATGCCAACTATTCCAAACATCATTTAGCAAAAACAAATCAGCATGGGTATACTTTTTATTTTGTAAATAATCGATTATCGAATTATGAACACTGATTGGATTAAATAAAATTCCATGCCCATTTTCATTGATTTCAAAAAGATGATTTTTAAATTTAGCACCCATATTTTCTGTGAAACAGGAGCCAACTAACATAATTTTATTAGGATAATAAATTTTATGCTCAGCTAATTTTGAAGCTAATGTAAGTTTAAATTTTTGTGTACTCATTTGGAACTTATTTTGCAATTGGGAACATTCTTTGTTTCATAGCTTCATACAAAACAATACCTGCAGCAACGGAAACATTAAAAGAATCGAAATTTGTAGCCATTGGAATTTTAAAAAAATAATCAGCAGCCTTTGCTAAATAAGGTTGTACCCCACGTCCTTCATCGCCTAATATGATACAACTAGGTAATGTAAAATCAAGCTCGTGCACATTTTTATCAGCCCTCATTTCACTGGTAAAAACTTGCACACCATTTAAGTGTAAATCATCCAATGCTTTCAACAAACTACTTACCCTTACCACATGAATATGCTCCAATGCGCCAGCACTACTTTTAAAGGCTTCCTCATTTAAAGCCCCAACTCCTTTATCGGGAATAATTAATGCTTGCGCACCACAACAATGAATACTTCTACTAATGGCACCAATATTTCTTACATCTGTTACCCCATCTAACATAACAAATAAAGGCGTTTCTCCTTTTGCGACCACAAAATCAATGACTTCTTGTAAATCTAAATATTTTACATTGGAAATAAAAGCCAATACGCCTTGATGATTGGCTTTAGTCATACCATTTAATTTTTCAATAGGTACCAATTGAATGGGAATGGTATTTTCTCTTGCAAATTGTTTGATTTCATTCAATCCCTCTCCTTGTGCATTTTTTTGAATTAATATTTTTTCAATATTGGCACCTGACTCCAAAGACTCAATCAAGGGCTGACGTCCAATAATAAATTTACGCTCTGTAGTAAAATTAGGTCTTGGGCTAAATCTTCGGGGACCACTATACTTTCTTTCGGGTCGATTGTTTTTATCCTGCATGTACCAAAGTTAAAGTTTAAAATTAACCCATTCTCTTTTACATTAAAAAGCCCGTTCAGAAAATTCGGAACGGGCTTTTTAAAATTATTTTTTATTATTTTACGCCAAAGGCTTTTTTAACCTTTGCAACATAATCTAATTTCTCCCAAGTAAACAATTCAACTTTTAATGTTTTTGATTTACCATCTGGGGTTGTAAATGTTTTAGTAACCACTTCATTCTTACGACCCATATGTCCGTAAGCCGCAGTCTCACTATACATTGGCGTTCTTAACTTTAATCTTTGCTCGATAAAGTAAGGACGCATATCAAAAATACTTTCTACTAATTTACCAATTTGTCCATCAGTTAATTTTACTTTCGCAGTGCCGTAAGTGTTAACGTTGATTGAAGTTGGCTTCGCCACACCAATCGCGTAAGAAACTTGTACCAATACTTCACTTGCAACACCTGCAGCCACTAAGTTCTTCGCAATATGACGTGTTGCATAAGCTGCTGAACGGTCTACCTTACTTGGATCTTTTCCTGAGAAAGCGCCACCACCATGTGCACCTTTACCACCATACGTATCCACAATAATCTTACGACCCGTTAAACCCGTATCACCATGCGGTCCACCAATGACAAACTTACCTGTTGGGTTAATATGGTACTTGATGTCATTGTTAAATAACTTAGCGTACTTCTTATATTTAGCCTTTACTCTTGGAATTAAGATTTCAACGATGTCTTTTTTAATTTTAACCAACATTTTTTCTTCAGCATCAAAATCATCATGTTGTGTTGAAACAACAATCGCGTCAATTCTAACGGGTTCGTTTTTGTCGTTGTACTCTAAAGTCACCTGAGATTTTGCATCTGGGCGTAAATATTTAATCGCCTTGTTTTCTCTTCTTAATGCAGCCAATTCAATTAAAATCTTGTGCGCTAAATCCAAAGCGAGTGGCATATAGTCTTCTGTTTCGTTGGTTGCATATCCAAACATCATACCTTGGTCACCAGCACCTTGCTCTTCTTTCTTTTTTCTATCCACCCCTTGGTTAATATCTGCAGATTGTTCATGGATAGCTGATAAAATTCCACAGCTATTTGATTCAAACATATATTCACTTTTCGTGTAGCCAATTTTTTTAATGACGCCACGTGCAATTTCTTGAACGTCTAAGTAGGCTTTTGACTTTACCTCACCGGCTAATATAACCTGACCTGTTGTTACTAAAGTCTCACAGGCCACTTTTGACTGTGGGTCAAAGGCTAAAAAGTTGTCGATTAATGCGTCAGAAATCTGATCCGCTACTTTGTCTGGATGTCCTTCAGAAACACTCTCAGAAGTAAATAAATAAGGCATATTGTATTATTTAGATGTTTGTGGTATCGTGCAAATATATTAAATAAATTTAAAGTCTATAAATTTGAATAATATACGTGTAAGCGCATTTTGAATTTGGAATGGCTTCCCCCTCCTAATCTCACACGACCAATGCCAGGCTGATTGGCTACTGCACGAGAAATATAATCTGTTGCACTTGATAGATTGTAGGGGTAAGGTGGAACGTATTTGATTGAATCGTTTACAGGTGCCATTAACCTTAAATCAAATACAGAATCTTTTCGAGAAATAACACCTTGCATATACCTGCTTAGATCAAAATTATATGTAGCAACATTGTCAAACCCTTGAAGTGACTTATAAATTAACCTTCCACCGAATCGAGCAAATTGTGCACCATTTACAGTGCCTTGATAATCATTAGGCACATTTCTAATGGTTTTGGTAGCGCTATCATATGCCCCTAAAAATAAATAACTAGGTGCTGTCCATTGTGATTCTATGGTGCTAGGATTGTTAGTAGGCACTTGTTCTGCAATTAATTCTGCTCTATGAATAATTTTATTGGCAAAATTTTTCAAGCCAGGTACTTTAATTTTTACCAATGTTCCTGGGCTGGTTTGAACGTAAATTAAAGAGTCTTTGGCAACGCCAATATGTCTTGCAGCTTCAGATCCAGTTCTACTCCTTTTTATAAAATTAGCATCACCGTTGTCTACTATTGAAAATTTAAAATAATCCACAACTGTATCTCTCGTTCCCGGTGTTGAGGTAGAATTCGTACGATAATACAATCCTAACTTCGTGTTGGTATCTAACAGATTTACAATGACCAGTACATTATTATTGTTACTAGTTGTCAAAGCAAATCCAGGAAAATATTGACGTAAAGTGGTATCGGTTTTATAGGCCGTATTTGTATCAAATACTTTCAAAAACATGTCAGTAAATGTTTTGTTCAAAGGAATTCTTATTTGATCTTTGGCTGCTTCATATCGATTGATAATTGAATCATGAGCATGTGTAAAATCCAATGTGTAAGGATTGGCCATGGTGGCATCTGTTTGTATATTATACACTTCAGGATAATTACTAGCTACAATGGTATCAGGAATTAAAGGGGTATTGGCACTAATACGGCGTAAATTAAAGGTAACAGGTTTAGTAGAGTCCCCATAAAATCCTTTGTAAGAAAGAATTAATACTGCTGAATCTACAGAGAGGCTGTCTTTAGAACCTCTTACAACATATGGAAAATACGCTGGTTTTAAATTAAAAAACAAGCTAGCAGTGGTTGACCCAAAAATAGGATCATTGGAAATTGTTCCTACAATATGGTCGTCTGATCCATATATCCTTAATGAATCAGGTCGATCAGCAGTCTCTGTTTCTACAGTTAAAACTGTATCTTTTGTAGCAAATGCATCCGCAGAAGGCAATAAGCCTAAACCTATATCCGTTGAACCTATCCTGGTACAGGCTGAAAAAATAAATACGACTATTACAATGCTCAAAACGCGTTTTAATATATTGATGACTGCCATGAATTTATTTTTCTTTATTTGCCTGCAAGTTCGTTGTATAAATCTAAATACTCTGTTAAATCCGAGTCCCAACCATTGAAGGGAACCACTTTTTTACCTTTAACTGTAGAAAATTCTGTTATTAATTTTTTATCGACAATATCAGCACCAAAAGTTATTGCATCAGCATAATGTGCGCCTCCTCTAAACAAAGCAGCATTGTTTAAATCTTTAAAGACCTCTAAATCTTTCCCACAAATATGCGCGTTGATGATTCCTTTTGTCAGTAATTCTTTATCAAACTTTTCTTCAAATGTATTAGCACCAATTGTGAATACCACTTTTGCATTGGAAAAAACGGGTTCTTTTTTAAAAGCCGTTTTAATGTAAGCAGGAATTAAACCAGTCATCCAACCACTACAATGAATAATATCAGGAGGCCAACCAAATTTTTTAACCGTTTCGATCGCTCCTCTACAAAAGAAAATTGTCCTTAAAGCATTGTCATCAAACCAAATTTCGTTTTCATCATGAAAAATTTGCTTGCGTTTGAAAAAATCTTCATTTTCTAAAAAATAAACTTGCAATCTTGCGTTGGGTAATGAAGCTACTTTTATTTGTAATGGATAATCATCGCTGTCCACTTGAACATTAATTCCAGATAACCTTACCACCTCATGTAATCGATGCCTTCTTTCATTAATTACACCGAATCTGGGCATTATACAACGCACTTCTAAGCCACTATCATTGCTTTTAATAGCCAACTTATTAATTACTTCTGCAAATTCAGTCAACTCCAAATAGGGTGACATTTCAGTTGCGATGTATAAAATTCGTTTTTTTTCAGACATTCCAATTGGGATTTAACTCAACAAAAACTTTGAGTAGGCGAAGGTACGAAATAGTAGTCACTTTAAGAAACGACAAAAATAGAGCAGTAAATTGAATAGATATTAAAGTTTCTTAGCGTTTTTGGTTGTAAATTGCCGTATATAAATAAATGTAAAATGATGGCTAAATTCCTGAAAATTGCCTTGTTTTTTTTAATAGGTATTTTATTGATTTGGTGGAGTTTACAACAAATTCCAGCGCAGGAATGGACGAAATTTACAACCGCACTCTCCTCCACTAAATATTGGATTTTATTCCCTGTTTTTATACTACTAACTTCGGCGCATTATATCCGTGCACTAAGATGGAGACTCATTATGGAACCTTTGGGATATCAACCTTCCATCCTCAATACATTTTTGGCAGTTTTGATTGGCTATTTGGCAAATTTAGCAGTTCCTAGATTAGGGGAAGTACTAAAGTGCACGATTATTTCAAAATATGAAAAAGTGCCTGCGGAAAAAATTGTTGGGACCATCGTTGCTGAAAGAGCCTTTGATGTCATAAGCCTTGGTCTTGTTTTCTTGATTGCTTTGGTTTTACAATTTAAAGTTATTGCAACAGGTTGGCATCAATTAACAGCTCAACAAACAAGCAGCCCATCTCAATCCAATCATTTCGTACTCATATTATTGATAATATTATCCATTATGGCTATGGTAATATTTATTTTCAGGAACAAGTTCAAAAATATAATGGAAAGAATGATTCAACTCTTAAAAGGTGTTTGGGAAGGTATTGTAAGTGCAACAAAATTAAAAAAACATAACTTATTTTTTTTATATTCAATCCTCATTTGGTTTTTATACTTAACTGCCACTTTTATCGGATTGTATGGAACGAAAGGTACCGAAAGCTCTTTTGCTACTGCAATTAGTTGTTTAGCGTATGCAAGTATTGGAATGATTATTACCCCTGGGGGAATTGGTGCATATGCCTTTTTTATGGCGAAAGTACTAGAATTGAATGGTATTGCATATCCGCTTGGGCTTGCGAATGGAACCATCCAATGGTTCGCCCAATTTTTAATAATCCTATTTTTAGGGGGTATTAGTTTAGCCATACTCCCCATCATTAATAAATCTGAGAAATAACATGCGATTTGTAAATGGCATTGAAAAAAAAATCGTCAGCATTGATCAAGCAAAAGCAATCATACAGTCCTGGAAAGTAACAGGTAAAACGGTATCATTTACCAATGGGTGTTTTGATATTTTACATGCTGGTCATTTATATTCAATTGGTGAAGCTGCAAAAGAAGCGGATTATTTGGTGGTTGGCTTAAATAGTGATGAAAGTGTAAAAAGGTTGAAAGGACCTTCACGCCCAATAAATACTTCTTTACACCGTGCATTTGTATTGGCCAATTTAGTTTTGGTAGATTTAGTTGTTGTTTTTGAACAAGATACCCCATTTGAATTAATAAATGCCCTATTACCGGACGTGTTGGTAAAGGGTGGTGATTATACGATTGATTCAATCATTGGTGCAAAAGAAGTGATTGCCAATGGAGGAAAAGTAATTATTAATTCTATTGTGGAAGGTCTCTCAACGACTGGTTTAATTGAAAAAATGAAAACAACGTCTCAGCAATAATATGAAAAAAGTATCAATGCTTTTGATAGGTTGTTTTCTTCAAATCCTATCCATTGCACAAACCAATGTAAGTAGTAAAAATTGGCATTGGAAAGATTATAAAAAAGACACAGTGCATGGCATCAGCTTATACCAAGCCTATGAATTTTTATCAAAAACGGAAAAAAAATCTACCCCAATTATTGTTGCCATACTTGATGGAGGTATTGATACCAATCACCTAGAATTAAAAAACAAGTTATGGGTGAATCAAAAAGAAATTCCCAACAATGGCATTGATGATGACAACAATGGTTTTGTTGATGACATACATGGTTGGAACTTTTTAGGTGGGAAAGACGGACGTAATATTGACAAGGCAGCAGATGAAAAATCAAGAATTTACCATACCTATAAATCGCAATTTGAATCGATTACAGATTCCACCCGATTAAAGACTGCCCTCCAAAAAAAATTATACCAAACTTGGAAACAAGCAGCAGCAGCTTTGGCTTTTTCCAATCAAGATGCTGCCAATTTACAATACATTAAAATGGCAAGGAATGCCTTACAAAGATTGGGTAAAGTAATCAGTAGAGAAATGAATGATAGCAATTTTACAATACAAAATTTAGAAACATTCCAACCCGTTGGACGTATTACCCTCGAAGCAAAAATGGCCTATATCAAAACGGTTCAAATTATTGGAATAGAAAAGGAAACCCCTTATGCTGAAATGATGGATGATTTAAATGAATACATTGAAGGCAAAGAAAAATCATCAATGGCTAAATTAACCCCTCCTGAAAATATTAGGGCAGAAATTATTAAAGATCATTATGAAGACCTATTTGACAATCACTATGGAAACAATGATATTATGGGTCCAAATTCAAAACATGGGACACACGTTGCTGGTTTAGTTGCTAGCATACCTGATAGTGATTGGCAAATAAGTAAATTGTATCCTTCCATTCAAATAATGGGTGTAAGAGTGGTACCTGATGGGGACGAATACGATAAAGATATTGCACTTGGCATTCGATATGCAGTGGATAATGGTGCAAAAATAATTAACATGAGTTTTGGTAAATCTTTTTCACCTGAACAACCATGGGTGGACAGTGCAATTAGGTATGCTGCTAAGAAAGATGTACTCCTTATACATTCAGCAGGTAATGAATTTTATGATCTTGACAATATACAAGTATACCCTAACCCATATTCAAGCACTTTCCAGGATACAGCAAAAAATGTATTAACAGTCGCAGCAAGTAGTGACCTCTTTATCAATGGTTCCCTCTTGACAGATTTTAGTAATTTCGGCCCTAAAATTGTAGACGTTCTCTCTCCTGGCAATAAAATATATTCAACCTTTCCTGGTGCTACCAACCATGGCTACTTGCAAGGCACAAGTATGTCGGCACCTATTGTAAGTCATATTGCTGCGCTCATTCGTTCCTATTACCCTCCACTTACCGCCATAGAGGTCAAAAAAATTATCATGCAAAGTGTTTGGAAGCCAGTTAATCACAATGAAAGTTTTTCTATTCCTCAAAAAGTAGAAAATAAAAAATTACAAGAAATAGCCTTTGCAGGAGGGATCGTAAATGCTGCAAATGCCCTTATTATGGCCAATGAATACATTCAAAAAAATAAAAGTTTGCTAAAAGTAAAAAAAGTATCTTCTCCTAAATAAAAACATAAAAAATGCCAAGACCAAGTGCTACAGAGTATGGGAAACCACATCAAACATATCTAAATTATACTAGTGGTAAAGACTATGCTATTTTAGTACAACAATACAATGAACGGATTATTGAATTTTGGGCTGCTATTCCCACTGAAAAAGTAAATTATACTTACGCGCCAGACAAATGGACAATAAAGCAAATGTTTCAACATGTAATTGATACGGAAAGAATTTTTGCATATCGAGCGCTAGTACTATCAAGAAAAGAACCTTCAGCCCTCATTGGATTCGATGAAAATGAATATGCAAAAAATGCTACAGCTTTACATCGAAACTGGAAAGACATGTTAGTTGAATGGAGAGTCGTTCGTCAGTCTACCAATTTGTTATTTGCTTCATTTACGGATGCTCAAATTAAAGAAGTGGGGTTAGCAAGTGGTTACCCTGTTAGTGTCAATGCACTAGGTTTCCTCATTTTTGGACATGCACTCCATCATTTACATATCCTAAAAGAAAGATACGCACTTTAAAATTTGTAAAGTTGCCATAAAAAAAGAGCCCCTCTTTTATTGAGGGGCTCTTTCGCAATTATAATGCCTTATTTAGTAGCATACAAATGGATGGCTAATTGTACATCTGTATCAATCATACCAACACCATAATTAATACCAAAAGTAGTTCTGTCTAATGGGAAGAAAGCTTCTGCAAAAAATCCTTTTGTTGGATCTGTACTTCTAATATATGCAGTAAAAGTAATTGGTGCTTTCATACCATGTAAAGATAAATCACCTTTTACAGTAGCTCTATCCCCCTTTGTGTAAGTAACACTTGTAATGATAAAAGTAGCTTCTCCAAATTTGATCGCATCTAAAAAATCAGCTGAAAATAAATGTCCTTGTAATTTTTCACCTGCTGGATCGGTCACTTTTAAACCTGCCACATTAACAACAAAACTTCCACCTACTAACTTTCCTTCTTCAATTTTAACCGCACCTGATGTAAGTGGGAAAAAGCCAGTATGAAAATCACTTGTTTTAGAACCTGTAAATTCAACTTTACTTTTAGCGACATCCACTGTGAAATTATTTACTTCATTTGCAGCAAATTTTGGTGAAAAAGCACTAATTGCTATTGAAGCAATGATGAGGGTAGATAAAATGATTTTTTTCATGTTGTTTTTTGATTAATTGTTTAAAAAAAATTAATGTTAAATTTTAACTTTAGTTGTTACGAAAATACAAATCAATGTTTAAACAACAAAATGATTTTTAAGTAATTTTTCATTTAATTTTCAATTCAGTTATACGATTAATCTAGTATCTTTGGCAAAATTTCAAAAAATGAATCTGCACGAGTACCAAGCAAAAGAATTATTAAAAAAATACAATGTCCCTGTACAAGAAGGTGTTGCCGTTAATAATGTAGCAGATGCAGTTGCTGCTTACCAAAAAATTGCTACCGAAACAAACAACAAATTTGCCGTTGTTAAAGCTCAAATTCATGCTGGTGGTCGTGGAAAGGGTACGATTATTGGTACAGATCAACGAGGAGTAGCTGTTGGAAAATCAGCTGATGACATTGAAAAATTTGCAAAAAATATTTTAGGAGGTACTTTAGTTACCATCCAAACTGGCCCTGCAGGTAAAGTAGTTAACCAAATTTTAGTAGCCCAAGACGTATATTATGATGGTCCTCAGCCTACTAAAGAATTATACCTTTCCATCCTACTAGATCGAAGCAAAGGAATGAATGTAATCATGTATAGTACAGAGGGTGGAATGAACATTGAAGATGTAGCGCATGATACGCCTGAAAAAATATATAAAGAATGGATTCACCCAGGCGGTGGCTTACCTGGTTTTCAAGCTAGAAAAATAGCGTTTAATTTAGGTTTAACAGGTGAAGCCTTAAAAAATTGTGTAAAATTCGTAACCAATTTATACAATGCATATGTTGGTTTAGATTGTGCAATGCTTGAAATTAACCCTTTATTCAAAACTGCAGATGATAAAATTATTGCTGTTGATTGTAAAATGAATATAGATGACAATGCTTTAATGCGTCATCCAGATTTATTGGCTATGCGTGATGTTACCGAAGAAGATCCAACAGAAGTTGAAGCAGGTGAATTTAACCTAAACTTTGTGAAGCTAGATGGTAATGTAGGTTGTATGGTAAATGGTGCTGGTTTGGCAATGGCTACTATGGATATGATTAAGTTGAGTGGCGGCGAACCTGCTAACTTCTTAGACGTTGGGGGTACTGCCAACGCTCAAACTGTAGAGGCTGGTTTTAGAATTATTATGAAAGATCCAAACGTAAAAGCAATTTTAATTAATATTTTTGGGGGAATTGTACGTTGTGACCGTGTAGCTGCTGGCGTTATTGAAGCTTTTAACAAGTTGGGCAATATTGAAATTCCTATTATTGTTCGTTTACAAGGAACAAATGCAGTGGAAGCGAAGAAATTAATTGATGAAAGTGGATTAAAAGTACAATCAGCTATCTTATTAAGTGAAGCAGCAGATTTAGTCAAACAAGCCGTGGCTTAAAAATTTTTAAAAAGGCTTCGATTTACGAAGCCTTTTTTTATACACTAAATTTGGATCACTTTCACTTCAGTCAGCACACTAAAAGAATAAACTAGCCCCGTTGACACTTCAACACAGGCTATGCGAATTCTTCTTTTTTTGCCTCGTCGGAAAATACGTCCCTTAACAGCTTCAAATATACTACCTTCTGGTAATTGACCTACAAATGAATAGCCTTCTTTTTTCACTTCATTGTAATTACGTAATACCAATAAAAGTGAAGTTTCACCATTGGCAGTGGCCGCCGGATTTAATAAAGTTTTTTGTAAACTTTTTTTTATATCGGCTGGAAAAACAGCTAATTCTATAAAAGTGAATAGCAGTCTACTGTATATATTTTTCCATTCTTTCCCGTGTGCTTCTACCCTATTTCTATATTGTTCAAAACAAAGTAGGTGAGCCAATTCATGTAAAAGGGTAATCAAAAATTCATACTTATTTAAATTTCCATTTACCGAAATTTTATGATTTTTATCTACACCTGGATGTCGATAATCGCCCAATACTGATTTTCTTTCTTTTGTAACTGTTAAATGAACTTTATATTGATTTATTAATTGAAGAACCGGCTCAAAGGCTGCATCTGGCAAATAACTTTTTAACGCTGCTAACGGATGTTCAATTTTTGCCATACCATTAAAGAATTTATGACTACTTTTTAGTTTTAGTCCAATTAATTTCTAGCCAAGTGTACAATAAATATAAAGACATACAGCATAACAAGGTAGGAATTCCAACAGGTGTTTTCACTTGTCGTGCATAAATGAGTGCAGCACCAGCAAATACAAGCATTTTTACTAAGGTACCAATCATAACTGTGTTTACAAATGCATGTGGTTTTTTAGTTTCAAGGTTACTATACCTTATAAAATTAAAAATTGAAATGCCAAATAACATAAAGTTGACGACAAGAATAAAATTAAATTTAAAAATTGCTAACCCGAATTTTGTAAAATAAAGTGCAATTAACAGGCTATTTACAATACCGAATAACAGTATAATAGGTATTATTTTTTTGGGTTTCATATTGAAAATTAAGATGGCGTATTGGTATCTTTAATAACCTTTATCAAAGAAAAAAGTATAAACAAGAAGGGAAATAACCAAATAAAAATGGGTTTTTTTATTGTTAAAAATTGAAGTTGATCAATTTGTTTTCCAAAATAACCCAAAACAAATAGCAAAATAGCCCATTGAGATGCAAGTCCAATAAATTTAGACCAAACAAAACTATTTTTTTTTGGCGTATTCGTTTTCAAATTAAAAAATTAATCAGTGGACTGTTTGCCATTGGTAATTTGCAAAGGCAATGTATCTAATTGATTTGGATTGTTGTCATTTAACACTCTCTTTAATCCTTCCAAATACATATCTTTATATTGAATAGATTGCTCCAATGAATCAGTTTTTATTTTCAACAATTGATAAGAAGTCCGGCTCTCTTTTGATCCATATCCAGGAATATAATATTTTAAAGGAGTAAACGCAATTAAAGCAATGGTTAGCCCAACCAAAATGATAAAGCTGATGCTTAGTCCAATATATACAGATCTTCTTGAAAATCTAACAGCAAATACCTCTTCAAATGTATCATCATTTGTTACAACAAGTCGATAGGTATTGCTACTTCTTGTAAAAGTATTGTTGATTTCTAGATTTGGCATATTAATAAATACCCGTTAAAGATACGACCCGAATGCAATTTTTAGTAAAATAATGCAGATTAATTGTACTTTTAAGGAGTTTTAAACGAAGTATGTCCCTATATAATCCTCCAATAAAATACAACATTTTCCTAGCTAGTGCATTTTTGATCATAGCCCTCCTACCTATTCATTTAAAAGCACAGGATACTGCTAATTCCTTGCTAAATTTTAACAAAATAAAATTTGTCAAAAAAACAAAAAGTTTAGTGGATTCTTTAAATGTAAAATTGAACGAAAAAATTTACAGTAAAGGAAATGAGGCCATAAAAAACCTATCCACAATTCAAGAAGTGGACGAAAGGCCACTACCATACGAAAGATTACTTACAACCAAATACAATCTTACCAGACGTGCTTATCAAAATACAGTTTCTCAATACAACTATTTGTTTTATGCAAATGAATCTTTAAATGAAATCATTCAAAATGCAAGGGCCTCAAATAAAGATGAATTTGATGAACTTTTAAATTTTTATGATTACGACTTAGGTACAACATCTAAAAGTAATTTTGATTCCATAATATATAGGTGTAATGCAAACATTGTACTTCATGACTTGAGAAGTAATTGGGTGGATGATGCCTATTTATTATTAGCAAAATCTTATTTATTTCATCGAAATTTTGATACGGCTGCAAGTATTCTTCAATTTATTAATTACACTTTTGACGAGCAAAAAGATGGTCAGGATATACCAATAGGAAGTAATCTTAGAAATAACAACGGTCAATTTAGTATTGCAAATAAAGAAGATAATCGTATTTGGGAAAATAAAAATATTAGAAATGAAAGTATGCTATGGCAAGCTAGAAACTATATAGAAGCAGGTCAGTTAAATGAAGCCCTAAGTTTACTACAATTGTTACAATCAGACGTTTCATTTCCAAAAAGATTACAACCCTTTCTCAAAGAACAATTAGCTTATGTTTACTATACTATGGAATCTTATGAAAATGCAGCCATTCATTTAACAGAAGCTATTCCAAATGCAATAGATAATAATGCAAAGATTAGATGGTATTATTTAATTGCTCAACTTTGGCAGCAAGTAGATAATTCAGACAAAGCATATACTTGGTATAAAAAAGCAGCACAATTTTCTGCAAACCCAATGGTGGAAGTTTATGCTGCTATTAATATGATCCGAATAACTGCACAAAAGTCAAATAAAGATTGGGAGCTACTTGCTAATAATTTAGAGAAAATAGCAAAAAAAGAAAAGTACAACCCTTTTAAAGATATAATTTATTATGAAATAGCTAAATTAGCAATTCAAAACAAATCCTTCCGTAAAGCAACCCAATGGCTCATCTTATCCATTAAAAATAATGATGAGCATCCGAAGCAAAAACAAAATGCATTTGAATTATTAGGAGAAATTAACTACAATGAAAATAATTTTTCACTTGCAAAAATTGCATACGATAGTTTAAATGGAATACTGAAAACAAATCCTCAATACGAAAAAATTAGCCTTAGAAAAAAATGGCTTGAAACCATCGTATCAGGATATAACACCATTCATAAAGAAGATACTTTACAATATATTTATGAATCAAGGATGGATATAAAAAATGATTTCATCAATCATTGGTCCAAAAGAACAAATGAATACGAAAAGATGCTCACTTCACTATTTTCGAGAAATTTAGCATCAACAAAAAATAGAAATATTCAAATTGAGCTGGTGAATAAAATATCCCAACCTACTCAATCCAGCTTTTTTTATTTTGAAAATAGCCCTACGATCTATCAAGGAAAACAAAGCTTTGTGCAAAAATGGGGAGAAAGACCCAATATAGATAATTGGAGAAGAAAAACTAGTATTGTAATGGCTTCAGCCCCGTTACCTCAATTGATTTCTCAACAAGACACTTTAAAAAATGGATTAATTACGATTGATAAAAAAGTAGACACAAATACTATCAGCATCATTTCCAATGAGGTTGAATATAAACTTTCAAAAGCGAACTGGAATAAAGCAGCTTTAACGACTGCTCAAACATTTTTATTACAATTGAATGACTTTGAAAAAGCTAAAAAATTATACCAACAAATTATAGAAAGAGACATTGATTCAGTTACAACAGAAAGAGCCTTTTTAGATTTAGCGAGCCAATACATTCACAATGGAGAAAATGAAATTGCTGATAGTATTCTACAACATGTAATCATAAAATTTCCAAATGGATATTACATGCAAAAAAAGAAAGTAGCTGATTCCAAAAAAATTAAAGATTCACATATCGATAACCTGTACAAAGAAGCTTACTTTCAAAGTAAAATAGGAAATTGGGATGCATTAGCTAACATTTTTTTTCATAATAAGAAAGAAATTATGGAATCTAAATGGCAGGTTGCATTTCAATTTCTTAAAGTACAAATGTATGCTCAACAACAGAATGATAAAATTGCTTTAAATATCCTTGATTCAATTATACTCATAAGCAACAATGAAATTATTAAGGAAAAAGCAAAAAACCTTATTAATGAAATAAATAATAGAAAAGAAACTGAACAATATTTAACCAATCTTCAATTTGAAAAAATAGCATTCGATCGTACTCAACTTGTTGATACAATCCAATCGATTCAAGCAAAAACAATTCCTCCGTTGGATTCAAAAATTGTTGGCACAAAAGCAATTATTAAAACAACGAATATTGAACCAAAAAAATCAAATATTAACTCTTCCATCACATCAAACAATAAAGTTGCTCCTTATAACCCAAACGGTTTTATTTATGATAGCACAGAAATTTATTATATTGCTTTAGCAACAAATAATACGACATCCTTTATTGCGCATCGCATAAAAGATTCTTTGTTAAATAATTATAAAATTGATTTTATTCGTCAAAAAATAGGGTCTACTATGATTCAATTACAAGAAAATTCATTCATCATTTGGATTGGGCCATTTGAAAATGCAATAGCGTCTCATAAGTATTTGAGTCAATTAACACCTACTTTAACAAAGGGCTTAAATGATTATATTGCAATTGAAAAATACCTCCTTTTTACCATAGGCAAATCAAATATTACAAAGATTAAATCATTTGCAGCCTTCAAAGAATACAATACATTCATTGACAACCTTATTAATAATCCTTAAATAGAAAACTGTGAACCAAGAAGTTAAGAAAAGTAAAAACTGGGCACGTATTTTCTGGAGATTTTATTTTATTTCCATTGGCGTCTTTATTTTATTCTTGCTCATGTTAAGTTGGGGTTGGATTGGTGACATGCCAGATTTAAATGAAATTGAAAACCCAACAGCCTCTTTAGCTAGTCAAGTGTACGCGCAAGATGGTACACCGATGGGAAAATATTATCTTGAAGACAGGATTAGTGTTAAATATAGAGACATTAGCCCCTATTTAACCCAAGCACTCGTTGCAACTGAGGATAAAAGATTTTATGAACATGCAGGTGTAGATTTAGAGGGATTATTAAGGGCAATTACTTTTTTGGGTAGCAAAGGGGGTGCTTCAACCATTACCATGCAAACTGCAAAGAATTTATTTACAGACAATTGGAGTACCCAAAATAAATTTTTACGTGTCATTCAAAAAATTAAAGAATGTATTATTGCCATTAAACTAGAGCGAAAATTCACCAAACAAGAAATTATTAACCTTTACCTGAATACCGTACCCTTTAGTGAAAATTTATTTGGGGTATGTAATGCTTCCAGAAGTTTTTTCCAAAAAGAACCAGATCGATTGACCATTGAAGAAGCAGCTTTATTAATTGGCATGGTGAATGCACCCACCAAATTCAACCCCAATAGAAATCCTAAATTAACCCTTGAAAGAAGAAATTTGGTCTTAAACCGAATGGCAGGCTCCAAATTCATAACCAATGACCAAGCTTCTCAATTAAAACAATTACCTGTAGTGACCAACTATAAAAAATTGGATGAAAACAATGGCCTAGGTCCCTATTTTAGAATGAACTTGGGAGAGTTTATGAAAAAATGGTGTAAGGAACATAAAAAAAGCAATGGTGAATCATATAATCTCTATAAGGACGGCTTAAAAATATATACTACAATTAACCCAAGAATGCAATATTATGCTGAAGAAGCAGTTGCAAAACATATGGCTTATTTACAAAAAGAATTTAGCAAACAGCCAAAAATTAAGTCCGGAGAAATTTGGAAGGAATTTGACAATCAAATGGAAGCTGCCATCAAACAAACGGATCGTTGGAGAAATTTAAAAAAGGAGGAGCTTAGTAATGAATTGATTAGAAAAACCTTTGACCAGCCAATTTCGATGCGCATATTTGCTTGGAATAAAAATAGATTTATTGATACCATCATGACGCCAATTGATTCCATTAAATACCATAAACAAATACTTCAAACTGGGTTTTTAGCTGTTGATCCATTTACAGGTGAAGTGAAGGCTTGGGTTGGGGGTGTTGATTTTAAAACATTTAAATTTGATCATGTAAACATCAATACCAGAAGACAAGTGGGAAGTACCATGAAACCCTTACTTTATTCCTTGGCAATTGAAAAAGCTGGCTTCACCCCAAATACCATTGTACAGGATCAACAACAAATGTTTGATGGTTACGGAATGGTTCCCAATACTAGCAAGAGTTGTACAGGCGCTTCAATGCCTATGGCCCAAGCATTGGCAGAGTCAAGAAACTGTGCATCTGCATACATCATGAAACAAATAAATGGTAAAGGAAATGAGGCAGCAAAAGAACTAGTGAGCTATTTAAAAACTTGTAACGTTCAAGCGGACTTACAACCCTATCCTTCCATTGCTTTGGGTTCATGTGAAATATCTTTGTTTGAGATGGTACAAGCCTACACAATGTTTCCTGGAGGAGGATTCAATGCACAACCATTTTTTATCAACCGCATTGAAGACAAAAATGGTAATGTATTAGAAAGTTTTTCGCCCAAAAGAAAAAAAATAATTGATGAAGTAACCGCTTACGCTATAGTTAATATGATGCAAGGTGTTATTTCAAAGGGAACGGGTCAATCTATGCATTCCTATGATGTAAAAGCGCAATCCATTGCTGGAAAAACAGGTACAACCAATGACAACAGTGATTTATGGTTTATGGGCTATACCCCTCAACTGTTAGCGGGCGCCTGGGTAGGTTGTGATGATAGATTTATTCGATTCACAGATAATTATTATGGACAGGGTGCACATGCTGCCTTGCCTATTTGGGCCTATTTCATGGAAAAAGTAACCAATGACCCTGCTTGCAAATTAGACCAAAATGCAAATTTTGAGCGACCTGAAAAATTACAAAGTGATTTTGATATTCCTTTTTTATCGAAAGACACCATTTCGTGGAACAAACAACTCCCTGCAATTGAAAAAGCTGAAGATGTTAGTGCTGAGTCAAATTATACTTTACCCACTACCCCCAAACCAATTCAAAAAATGCAAGTTCCTGTTAAAGAATCTCCCAATAAAGTAGGCCTTAAACAAAATAAAGAAGCAGAGAAACCAAAGGCAATTTTATTACCTAAAAAAAGTTATTGACAAATGATTGTATAGATTGCTTTGAAAAAAAGAAGCCCCATATTGTAACTTTATTCTATCAATTTGTAAGCCAAAACCACCTGCAAATCCATTTAAACCATTGGATTGATCTTGGACGTTCAAGTCATTTCTACGCATAATATTGTACCCAAAATTAAGTTCAGCCTTTGGTCCAATGAAAATTTCTGTCCCCATTTTTAGGTGATTTAAAAAATGGCTAGGATTATAATTTACTTGATCCCATACCGTTAGTTTATCAGCAGTTAATGAAAATTGTATGGGCGCATAGGCCAATTTTTTTGTCCACCCTACAATTAAATTAAAAGGTATTTCATGTTGTTGTGAAATCGTACCCAATTGCATTCCAAGTTGCTTTACCAATATACTTAATTGAGATAGATGATTTTGGGATAAATAGGTTAACCCAACATCCATGGCAATGGCACTGGAGGCATATAGCCCATAATTTGAATGAATATATTTTAAGGAACTCCCGATGCGAATATTCGGTATATAATCAGTGGCCATTGAAGCTTGTATGCTATAATCATTTGGATGCATCGTCCCAATTTCATTGCCTGAAACATCGGTCATACTTATATTCCCGTAATCAACATAATGAACGCCCACACCCCAAGTAATATTTTTTTGCTCCCAATATTTTGCATTGAATACATCGTACTGTTTAATGCCTGCAAAATAAGATTTAATACCAAGGTGCAATTGATTTTCCATAGTAGCTGATAGCAAAGAAGGATTGTACATAGCAAGCCCCAAGTCATCCCCAAGTGAACTTATATTTAATCCACCAAGTGAGGTTATTTTTGCACTAACAGGCAATTCTAGGAAACTGTACAAGGTATTCGTTGCAGTAACTTGCGCTTTAGAAGGGATAGAGATGAATAACATCCCTTGTAAGTAAAATGCAATAATAACGCTTTGCTTTTTTTGTATAAGCTTAAAAAAAATCATACAACAAAGCTAATGCTTAGCTTTATAAAATAAAATTATTCAAAACAGCGTATTATAACAATGCAAGCTCTAAAACCTGCTGCATATTTTTAACATAATGAAATTCAACTCCCTTTATAAATGCAGGGTCAATTTCATTTACATCTTTTTCATTTTGCCAACATAAAATAATTTCTTTCATACCGGCTCTTTTGGCTGCTAATATTTTTTCTTTAATACCCCCTACTGGCAATACTTGACCTCTCAAAGTAATTTCACCAGTCATTGCTAAATAGGGTTTTACCTTTTTCCCCGTAAATGCAGATGTTATAGCGGTGAGCATGGTGATGCCAGCACTAGGCCCATCCTTTGGTACAGCCCCTTCAGGTACATGTACATGAATGGACTTAGTAAGAAATAAATGGGGATCAACTCCATTCTTTTTTGCATTTGCTTGCAAATAAGTTAATGCAGTCGCCGCACTTTCCTTCATCACATTTCCTAAATTTCCAGTTAATTTCATTTCTCCTTTCCCTTCTGACAACAATACTTCAATAAACAAAATATCTCCACCTACATAGGTCCAAGCCAATCCTACCGCTACACCCGGCATATTTACAGTTTTATAAATTTCGTTACTGTACCTAGGTTGTCCCAATATTTTGTGTAGGTCTATCTTACTTATTGTAGGTTTTACTTTATGCTTGTAAGCAATTTCTTTGGCCTGATAACGCATGATGGATGCCAATTGTCTATCCAATTCCCTTACGCCACTTTCTCTAGTGTAATCCTCAATAATTTTTTCTAATACATTGTCCAATACTTTGAAGTTTACATTTTTTAACCCATGTGCTTCTTTTTGCTTCGGGAATAAATGCCTTTTGGCAATTTCAACCTTCTCTTCAACAGCATACCCACTTAAATCAATAATTTCCAGCCTATCTCTTAATGCAGGTTGAATATGACTTATGTCGTTTGCAGTGGCTATAAAAAGTGTTTTACTCAAATCATATTCAGTTTCTAAGTAATTATCATAAAAACTATTATTTTGTTCTGGATCCAATACTTCTAACAAGGCACTGGAGGGATCTCCTCGGTGATCATTGCCAATTTTATCAATTTCATCTAAAATCATAACCGGATTTGATGTTTTCACCTTGCGTAAACTTTGAATAATTCTACCTGGCATTGCCCCTATATAAGTTTTGCGATGACCTCTAATTTCACTTTCATCATGCAGTCCACCCAAACTAACCCTAACATATTTTCTGCCAATGGCATGGGCAATTGATTTTCCTAGGGAAGTTTTACCAATACCGGGAGGACCTAAAAAACATAAAATAGGACTTTTCATGTCTCCTTTTATTTTTAATACCGCCAAATACTCTAATATCCTATTTTTTATTTTACCCATTCCATAATGATCTTCATCCAACACCTTTTTTGCATTTTTCAAATCATAGTTATCATTCGTATACGCTTCCCAAGGTAAGTCTAATAGTAAATCTAAATGATTGTAAACCACTGAATAATCAGGGGTGCTGGTATGCATTCGCTCCAATTTCTCTAAGCCAGTTTGGAATAATTTTTTTGCAGCTTCAGGCCATTTTTTTCCTTCAGCTTTCTTTTTCATTTCAGCAACCTCTCTTTCATTTGGATCTCCCCCTAGCTCGTCCTTAATGCTCTTTAGTTGTTGTTGCAAAAAATAGTCTCTTTGTTGTTTATCAATTTCTGTTCTTGTTTTATTGGTAACTTTATTTTTTAACTCAACGAATTGTAATTCTTGTTGTAAAAATTGAATCAATCGCTCAGCCCTCAATGTAATATCATTTGCAGCAAGTAGTCCTTGTTTTTCAATGAGCTCCACATTTAAGTTTGAACTCACAAAATTGATTAAGAATAGAGGACTCTCAATATTCTTTAAAATCAAAGCGGCTTCGGAAGGAAAATTTGGTGATAACTGTATAATTTGGGTAGCTAAGTCTTTGATAGTTGATAGATGTGCTTGAAAGTTTTGATCTTCTTTGCTTACTTTTTCTTCTTCCAAAACTTTAATTTCTGCTTTAAAAAAAGGATCGGTCTCTTTCATATCTAGCAATTCAAACCTCTTTTTTCCTTGTATAATGATTGTAGTTCCCCCGTCTTGCATTTTAATCATTTTCATGATTTTGGCAACTGTTCCAATTTGACATAAATCTGCAACGGTTGGGTCTTCGATATTGCCATCTTTTTGCGCAACCACCCCAATTAATTTATCCTTATTATAAGCAGCTTTTACTGCTTGGATACTTTTATCCCTTCCAACTGTAATTGGAATAACAACACCTGGAAATAAAACAGTATTGCGAAGGGGTAGTATTGGAATCAATGCGTCAATTGATAATAACTGATCATTTTCAATGTCTTGCTCATTAAAGGAGAAAAGGGGTATAAAATCGTTCTCTTCTTCAGATTTTAGTAAAAATGTATTCACGATATTGCTTTTTTAGTCAAAATGGCACAGGTAGATGGGCATCTATGACCTGTAAGGAATTTACCCTTGTAAGTCAATATTAATGCCAAAAAAATCAAAAAAATAAAATTTATTGCTAGGGCAAAAAAAAAATCCCTCCGTATGAGGGAGGGACCTTCTTGCAAGAAGTATATACTTCTAATTACTTTTTCTTAGTTGTATTAACTTTAACAGCTTTAGTTGTGTCAGCTTTAGCTTTAGTTGTGTCAGCTTTAGCTTTAGTTGTGTCAACTGCTACTTTAGCAGTATCAACTTTAGTAGCAACTGAATCAGTCTTAGTTTCAGTAGCAGCACCACCACAAGCAGCTAATGCAGCGATAGCGAAAATTGCGAATACTTTTTTCATTTTCAAGGTTTTTTTAAGTTTGAATTTTAAAATCGTAGCAAAGATATTTATTCACTGTAATGCGTCCAAATTTTAACAATATTTTTTTAGTTGTTAAAAAAAAGATAATATTATTTTTTTCTAAAATATATACGTACGGGTACCCCTGTAAATTTAAAATTGGCCCTAACTTGGTTTTCTAAGTAATTTCGATACGGTGTTTTAATGTCATCTGGGAAATTGGTAAAAAAAGCAAAACTAGGCACCCTGGTGGGTAATTGTTGTACAAATTTAATTTTGATGACATGTCCTCTAACAACTGGCGCTTGGTAATTTCCAATGGCTTTAAGCATCACTTCATTCAATTTAGAGGTCGCAATCTTACGGTGTTTATTATCAAATACTTCCAAAGCCAATTCGATTGCTTTAAAAATTCTTGTTTTTTCAACCGCTGAAATAAATAAGATAGAAACATCTGAAAAAGGCGCCAATTTGTCTCTTAATACCTTCTCATAATCCCTTGCGGTATTTGTTTCTTTTGTAATTAGATCCCATTTATTCACTAAAAAAACAATACCCTTCCCTTTTTTTGCCGCCAAACTAAAAATACTTAAGTCTTGTGCTGTTATTCCTTTTACAGCATCAATCACCATTAAACAAACATCTGCTTCATCCATTGCTTTAATAGCTCTAATCACGGAATAAAATTCCAAATCATCCTTTTCCTTATTTTTTCTTCTAATACCGGCCGTGTCAATTAATATAAACTCCTTTTGAAACATATTGTAATGTGTATGAATGGTGTCACGCGTGGTGCCTGCAATATCACTCACAATGGTACGCTCTTGACCAATCATTGCATTTAACAAACTAGATTTTCCTACATTGGGCTGTCCAATAATTGCAAATTTAGGGATTGCTGGAACTTCCTCAGGCTCTTCTCCTTCAGGAATGTCAGCAGCTGCTGAAATAGCTTTTCGATTTGGTTCTTCCTTCATGTCTGCAATAACAGCATCCAACAACTCACCAGTGCCACTTCCAGATATGGCACTTAAAAAATAATTGTGCTCAAAGCCCATCCCATAAAATTCCGTTCCTTCTAAAGCCCTGTTCGCATTATCAACTTTATTCACACACACATATACTGGCTTAGTTGTTCTTCTTAACAAATCAGCCATTGCCTCGTCTAAATCGGTCATTCCGACTGCTGCATCAACCATAAATATCATCGCATTGGCTTCGTCAATGGCAATTCTCACCTGCTTTCGAATTTCTGTTTCAAACATATCCTTTGAATCAGGCACAAACCCCCCCGTGTCAATCACATTAAAATGCTTGCCACCCCACTCAGTCTCCCCATATTGACGATCTCTTGTAACTCCACTAATGTCATCAACAATAGCTTTACGTTCCTCCAACAAGCGGTTAAACAAAGTACTTTTACCAACATTTGGCCTTCCGACTATGGCAACTGTATAACTCATAATAATTCAATTTAATATTCAAATTAACTTAATCAATTAATTGATAATTAATATTTTATAAAATAATAATTATAATTTTATTGATATCCAAATTCTTTCAACTTCGTATCATTATCTCTCCACTTTGGCTTCACTTTCACAAACAATTCAAGGTATACTTTAGAACCAATAAAGTCCTCTATATCTTTTCTTGCCATGGTTCCTATCTCTTTAATCATTTTTCCACCTTGACCAATGATAATTGACTTTTGGGTTTCCCTGTTTACAATAATATCGGCTTGAATTTTAACCAATAAAGGTTGCTCCTTAAATGAATTCACCAAAACTGCAGTATGATAAGGGATCTCTTCCCCAAATAACTGATAAATTTTTTCCCTAATAATTTCACTTACAAAAAATTTGGTAGGCATATCACTCAAATCTTCCTGGTCGTAAAAAGGATGCCCTCCTTCAGGGATAATATCTAGTATAACTTTCATTAGCCTATCTATATCACTGATATTCAATGCACTAATTGAAATTATTTTAGTACAATACGGCTTAGCGCTGAAATAAGCATTTGCTTCTTTTACCCTGCCTCCCACTGCCAAATCGGACTTATTCATTACTACAATACAAGGTACTTTTAATTTTAAAGCCATGAACATTGCATCAATTTCTTCAAAGTCATCACGCACATCCACCATTAAAAGTCCAATATCCGCATCCTCTAAGGCGCTTTTTACCGCTCCCATCATTTTTTCATGCAACTTATACTTAGGATCGATTATGCCCGGTGTATCTGAAAATATGATTTGATATTCGTCTGGTTTATTTAAAAACGCCTTAATCCTATGGCGGGTGGTTTGTACTTTAGAGGAGACAATAGCCATTTTCTCACCCATGATGGCGTTCAGTAAGGTACTCTTACCGGCGTTTGGTTTTCCAAAAATATTTACAAACCCTACTTTCATTTAACTGCTATTACCTAATTACAAATACAAAGTTACGACAAAAAAAATCCGCCCTCGATATGGAAATCGGGAGCGGGATTATGTTGCGAGGGAAGGGATCGAACCTCCGACCTTCGGGTTATGAGCCCGACGAGCTACCGCTGCTCTACCTCGCGATGTTTGGACGGCAAAGTTACGCCAATATTACCAGTAAAACAAGTTTATTAGGAAGAATAAGTGTTAATCACTAAATCAATTCCCTTTAATTACGATGTTTAATACTTGAAGCACCTGAATTTTTCATTTCTTGGACTTTAGCATCCCCTTTATAATGAATACGACTCGCCCCAGATGCATCTGCCTTTAATAATTCACTTACATTCACATTTGCAGTACTTGCTCCGGATGCATTTACAATTGCCCCTTTAGAAATTAAATTATACAATTTAGCATCACTTGCCCCAGAAATAACAACCGACAAATCGTCTACTTTTCCGTTTAATTCAATATTACTTGCGCCTGAAGCTTCTAATGCTAATGATTTCGCAACTAATTGACCCTTATAATCTGAAGCTCCTGAAATATCAATGGATAAATATCCAGCATCAACATCCCCTCTTATATCACTGGCCCCTGATAATTTGATTTTTAATTTAGGAGATACTAATTTATTTACAAAATGAATATTCGTGGCACCTGATGCCGTTAATGCATCTATATCTTTAATACTTACATATGCTTTAGCCTTTGAATCATTCCATCTTTTCCAGGACCACCAACTTCCTTTATCGGACATTTTAATAATTAATGAGCCGCCATTTACTTCCGTCACAATGCGATCTCTTGCTTCATCATCGCTGGCACTTACTGCAACTTGATTTGTATTTGATTGCGTCAAATAAAGGTCAATGGCACTTGATATTTTTATGGAAGTGAAATTACCTACATTTCGAACTTGAACATGGTCATCATGAATTACAGAAGTTTTCTGAGCCATTGCAAGTGAAGCAATGAAAAGTAAATGTAGCAATAGGATTCTTTTCATAATTACGAATTTATATTTCTTATAACGAAAATCAAGGTTTAAAGTTACAGTTGGTCAATTGAAATATGGATATTACTTTTGCGACGTCCTCGGGGTGCTGTAAAAAGCTGAGATAAAACCCGTTGAACCTGAACAGGGTAATTCCTGCGAAGGGAAGGTACCGCACTTTTCGTGCACTTCTCATAGCTCATTATTCCTGTTCCCATTTATTAATCATTAAAATCTAGCTATGACTAAGTTATTGGGAACAATCGCCACATTTTTTTTACTTGCCCCAATTTTTGGGCAAAAACAAAATAATTCCTTTTCAAAAAAGGATAGTATGCAAAAGTTTACGGACAGTATCAGAAGCCTACCCCCACTGGAGGTAAAATCGGTACGCGTAAGTGACAATAGTCCATTTGCAAAAAGCAATGTGACTGCTAAACAAATAGGGCAACTAAATTTAGGACATGACCTGCCTTTTTTAATTCAAAATACACCTTCTGTGGTTGTAAACTCAGATGCAGGTACCGGCATTGGTTACACCGGTATTAGAATTAGAGGAACGGATGCTACTCGAATTAATGTTACCTTAAATGGCATACCTTATAATGATGCCGAAAGTATGGGTACTTATTTTGTTGACTTACCCGATTTTAGCTCAAGTGCTAATAGTATTCAAATTCAAAGAGGCGTCGGCACCTCTACCAATGGTGCTGGAGCATTTGGCGCAACCATCAATTTAGCCACGAACGATTACAAACCTAATAAGTACCTTAGTTTACAAAACAGTTTTGGATCCTTTAATACAAATAAAAATAGTTTAGTATTTGGAACAGGTTTGATTAATGATCACTTTACCATTGATGGTCGTGTTAGCAATATTACAAGTGATGGTTATATTGACAGAGCAAAAAGCGATTTAAAATCATTTTATATAAGTAGTACTTATTGGGGCAACAACAAATCTTTAAGATTAAATATTTTCTCAGGTAAAGAAAAAACATATCAATCTTGGTATGGGGTTCCGGAGGACAGTCTTTTGCCTCATAGAACATATAATCCTGCAGGAACTGAAAAAACAGGTATACCCTATGAAAATCAAACAGACAATTACACACAAACACACTATCAGTTATTTTATAACCAAACGATAAATTCATATTTAAAATGGAATACAGCAGTTTTTTTAACGAAAGGTCGTGGTTATTATGAGGAATATAAAGCGGGTGTGAATGTAAGTGATTATGGCATTAATTTAAACATAGGAAATGGCGTTGATTTAATTAGAAGAAGATGGTTAGATAATAAATTTTATGGCCAGATTGCTTCTTTATCATACGAACGCGATAAAAATAAAATAACATTTGGAGGTGGCTGGAATGTTTATGATGGATTACACTTTGGATCTCTCCCTTATGGAATACCAGTAATAAGTGGATTAAATGGGGATGTATATTATAGTAACAATGGGGTAAAAAAAGACTATAACAGTTATATTAAATGGGAACATCAATTAACCAATCAATTGACTAGTTTTATTGATTTACAATATAGACATGTACAACATACCATGAATGGATTTGATGCAAATCCAGATTTAATGGTTGATAGAAAATTTGACTTTGTAAATCCAAAAGCAGGACTAAGTTATAAATCAGGAAATACTACTTATTATTCAAGTATTGCTATAGCTCATAAAGAACCAAATAGAGATGACTTTGAAGCTGGAATGAATCAACAACCTAAACAGGAGGTTTTGTATGATTGGGAAACAGGCTTTCATTCGAAGCTGGTTAATTTTAATTGGGGTGTGAACTTATATTATATGAACTATAAAGACCAATTGGTTTTAACAGGTAAAATTAATGACGTTGGTTCCTATACAAGAACCAATGTGCCAAATAGTTACAGAGCGGGATTAGAAATAGAAGAAAGTTGGAAAATAAATAGCCAATTTATAAGTATTGGAAATATTACTTTGAGTAAAAATAAAATTTCAGACTTTACGGAATACTTTGACGACTATGATAATGGAGGTCAAGCGAGTAATCATCATCAAAATACCAATATTACCCTATCTCCTAATACAACTGTATCTCATAATTTAACATATCAAGCTAATAATCATTTAACTATATCATGGGTTAGCAAATATGTTTCTAAACAATATCTTGATAATACACAAAATGAATCCAGAATATTAAAAGCCTATTTCATTAATGACTTAAACGCTTCCTTAAAAATAGTGAATAAAAAAACATGGAATGCAACCTTACAATTTTATGCCATAAATATTTTAGATATTAAATATGAACCAAACGGCTATACATACAGCTACATTTATGGAGGCGCTACCACAACATCAAACAACTATTTCCCAATGGCTGGCAGAAATTACATAGCCAGTTTGAAAATTGATTTGAAATAAAATTTACTATATAATATATCAAATTCGAGAAATAATAAAGGAGCGCATGCGCTCCTTTATTATTTAATTCATCATTACTTATGATCTTCTAATTCTTATCCAACCCTTTAATGAATTTTATTAGGCCTGTGAAATAGGTTTGTTGGTCATCATACATTGACATATGTGATCCTTTAGCGCAATATAAATATTGACCATTTGGAACTAGTTTAGCTATTTCTTCCATTGCTTTTGGATCCATAGTATCAAATTCTCCTCCAATACTGAGAACAGGTACATGAATCAGATGTAAGTCTGGTTTACGGTTCCAATCTTTCAAACTTGCATTTCCAACAATACCAAATTCAGAAGGACCTTGCATATGTAAATACAATGGAAAATTAAGTTTTGCAAAAGCTCTTTTTACAGGATCAGGCCATTGGGCAGGAGGCATTCTTAAAATGTGTTCAGGATAATAATTATCTTCTATCAATTTTAAATAGGTTGGGTTGGTATAATCACCTTTTGCTTCATAAGCTCTTATACTTGCTAATACAGTTGGGGGTAATTTTGGCCCTAATACATTGTTCGCATAAGCATTATAATCTGGAACCGAAGGAACCATATTTGAAATGACCAGACCTTTTAAATTGTGTTGATATTTTAAAGCATATTCAGTTGCTAAAATACCACCCCAAGAATGACCTAACAAAATAAAGTTAGAAGAATCCATACGCAAGGCTTTTCTAACAGTTTCAACTTCCTCAACAAAATGAGCTATCGTCCATAAGGAAGAATCATTAGGGTTATCCGCATAAGCTGATCCTAGTTGATCGTAGTAATAATATTCAAAACCTTCTTGTGGAAAGAAAGAATCAAAACATTCAAAATATTCATGCGTTGCACCAGGACCACCATGTAATAATAAAACTTTAATTTTTGGATTGTTACCAACTCGTTTTGTCCAAACATTAAATGTACCTTTTGGTGTTTGTATGGGTATTAATTGTATACCACCCGTTAAAAGATCTTTTCGACCGGTAGTATCATGGTAATTTGTGATGTTGTCATTTTTTTTGTCAAGATTATTACAAGCTGTAATAAAAAAGAAACTAATAAGTAATGCAAAAATGGATAGACGCATGTGTATAATTTTTATGATTAATTTTTACGATTCATTACGCTGGAAATTGTTCCTGCCATGCCAACATGCCTCCAACAACATTGACAACATTTTTAAAACCACATGGTTCAAGCATTAAACAAGCTTGCCCACTCCGATTTCCACTTCTACAATATACATAAACTGTTTCCTCTTTTAAAGGTTCTATTTCATCAATTTGAAGTGACTGCACCAAACCGAGAGGCAACAATTGACCCCCAATATTAAAAGCTGCATGTTCATGAGGTTCCCTTACATCTAGTAAATTTACTTTTTCACCGGCATCTATTTTTGCTTTTAAGTCGACAACTGAAATTGTTTTCATAATGTATTGTTTAGTGAATGGAATCAGCCTTTATGCTTATGGGTGCTTTTTTATCAATCATCAAATGAATTGGATCTCCTTTAAATATTTTATTTTTTATGGGTAAACCGGCTGTATCTAACTGCATTAAATAAGGATCTGGATCTTGGCCAATTACAAAACTATTTGCTGAGTCCTGAATAAATTCATTAGATGAGAAATTCCCAATGGTGAGTCCTAAAGAAAGAATTTTCTCTTGAGCCATCGGTAAGGTCATCCCAATTAAATCAGGCACTTCAATAGTTTCACTAACTACCCCACTACCCACCAAAAAGTGAATGATGGTTCCAGAAGGAATTTTTTTCCCTGGTTCAATATTGGAACCATTGAACAATTGCTCAACGATGACATTTTTATTTTTATCTGGCACCAAGGTGATGGTACCTAATCTCAACCCCAATACACTCAGATAGGTTTCAGCGCTTTGTAGTGAAAATCCAATTAAATTGGGCATTTCAATTTGAGGTGCTAAAAATCGATTAATTGTTAAGTATACAGTTCGCCCTTTTTTGACAACTTCATCTGCATCTGGGGTCTGCCTGAGGACCCCGTTTCTTGCTAAGGTATCCACATAAATTGAATCTTGTAATACCACAGTAAAACCCAAATTCGTTAAATTTTTTTGGGCGGTGAACACATCTAATCCAACTACATTGGGCACTTTTGAAGTTGCACCATTATTCGTAATCCACCCCAATGAAAAGAAAAAAATGACAAATACAAATAACAAAGCTAGTAAACCAACTAAAACATTAAACCACAATGGCTTTTTTAGTAATTTATCGATTAGCTGCATTTTATATTTTTACTTATTTTAGGATTTATTTTTTGATAAGACGTCTTCAATTAAAAGTGCATAAAACTCAGTTAAAGTCCAGCCCATTGCTTTAACTTGTTGTGGAATAACACTTGCTTCACTTTGGCCAGGAACTGTATTCACTTCCAACATGTATGCTTTACCAAGGGATTCATCAACAATAAAATCAATTCTTACTACACCATTACAATGTAAAGTTTGGTAAACTTTTAAGGCTGCCTCAGTTAAGGCTTTTAATATATTCGGTGTAATATCAGCAGGGGTAATTTCTTTACTTTTACCTTGGTATTTAGCTTCAAAATCAAAAAATTCATTCTCAGGTATAATCTCTGTAATTGGCAAAACAGTTAACGCTCCCTTTGATTGAAATACCCCTACGGTAAATTCTCGTCCACGAATATATTCTTCCACCAAAACTTGTTGGTCCTCTTTAAATGCTTTTTCGATGGCTGGAAATAAATCTGCTGCATCACTTACTTTACTGATGCCTAAACTACTTCCTCCGTTATTTGGCTTTACAAATAAAGGCAAAGACAATTCATTCAAAATTTCATCAGTAGAAAACGTAGCTTCAGCAAATAAAAGGATGGACTTTGCAACATTTATGCCACTAAACCCAGCGACTGCTACTGTGTTTCTTTTATTGAAGGTTAATGCAGCAGTTGCCGTGTCGCAGCTGGTGTAAGGTAATCCAATCATATCGAAATATCCTTGTAATTTTCCATCTTCTCCAGGGGTACCATGTATGCACATGAGGGCTAAATCAAATGTAATTTTCTCATCTCCTTCCTCTATGCTAAAATCGGCCTTGTTAACAGCTACTTCCTCACCCATTGTATTTTCATACCACCAACCTGTTGGATGAATGTCTATTAAATAAACTTGATAAATAGATTTATCTAATGCATTCATTACTGTGTTTGCACTTTTATAACTTATTTGGGCTTCAGTACTTAACCCTCCAGTTACCAAGGCTATTTTCTTTTTTGACATCAAAAATTGTAAATTATAATTTGTAATACCCCCCAATAAAAAAAGGGAAAAAATTCCCTTTTTTTAGCATTATATAATTAAGCGTGTAATGCTTCTTTTTTTGCTAGCAATACCTCGATTGTTTCTTGGTACAATTCATCATGTACACAACAATCAACTGGACAAACAGCAGCACATTGTGGTTCTTCATGAAATCCTTGACATTCGGTACATTTATTTGCTGTAATATAATAAGTATCCGTTGAAATCGGAGCGATTCGTAAGTTCGCATCTACAACAGAACCATCCAATAAATTGAAATTTCCTTTTACCGTAGTACCATCGGCCATAGCCCATTCAACACCACCTTCATAAATTGCGTTATTGGGACATTCTGGTTCACAAGCCCCACAATTAATACATTCGTCCGTGATTTTCAATGCCATAAAAAAAAATTTAAAAAATTAGTAGCGTACTTTTGCTTCACAAATATAAACAACCCCTATGAACATACAAGCAAGAATTAAGGCTTTTTTTACATTAGGTGCTAATTTCTTAACTGATCAAAATGAAGCTTATAAAATTGCTAAAAGTGAGGCGCATATTCAAAATCCTTGGTTTTTACCCGAATTTATAGACAAGGCTTCAAATCAAATCGTGACTCAATTTTTACAAAAAGAAGCTTTACACAATTGGACGCATTTATACCCCAAAATAGCGACTGAAAATACAGGTAAAAAAGTAGGGATTGTCATGGCTGGCAATATACCCATGGTGGGATTTCATGACTTATTAAGTGTACTTATTACAGGTCACACAGCCATTGTAAAATTATCTTCAAAAGATGCTATTTTAATGCAATTTATCATTGATGCTTTGCAACAAATTGATCCAGCTTTTGAAACACTCATTTATGTGCAAACTCAATTAAAAAATTGTAATGCATACCTTGCTACAGGAAGCAATAATGCAGGTAACTATTTTGATCAATATTTTGGAAAATATCCAAATATAATTAGGAGAAATAAAACATCTATTGCTTTGTTAGAAGGAAACGAAACCAAGGAAATGCTTAGTTTCCTTGCCGATGATATGATGCTTTATTTTGGGATGGGCTGCCGAAATGTTACCCAAATTTGGGTTCCTGAAAATTATGATTTCATCCCATTACTAGAGGCTTTAGGTAAGTATCGTTATTTTTTGGAGCATCATAAGTACAAAAATAATTATGATTACCAACTTGCTTTGTTGATGATGAATGGTCAATTTTATATGGATGCCGGAGGAATTTTATTAAGCGAAAACCCTTCTCCTTTTGCACCGATTGCTCAAATACATTATCAATTTTACCCCCCTAAACAATTGCCCATTTTTGCTACGGATGCGATTCAATGTGTGGTAGGTAAACAGCACCTCCCATTTGGTAGCTTACAACAACCAAGCCTTCTTCAGTATGCAGATGGTATTGATACTTTGGCTTTTTTGACTGAATTCCTTACCTAATTTCCGAAATTTTGACATAAACGAACAATTTCGTAAATATTTTGTTAAACCTTTCAAATTGTTTTTGTGACAAAACTTCCCCTTTGTTAATTTGTACTGTAAATGGTATATAAATTGTAAAAAAATGCTAAAACGAAAGTATATGAATTTAACTTTAAAACAGGTGTTGGCCATTGTTGGTATAAGTGCTACGACAACACTCTTGTGTTTCTTGGGCTTTACAAAATGGACTAAATTAAATAATAATGTAGATAACAATGCCAAACTACCTGGTAACTATGCAAGTTTTATCAATGGAAATGCACCCGCATCAACAGTTGATTTTACACCGGCCGCTACCGCAGCATCACCTGCTGTCGTACACATTAAAACCAAGACCAACGCAAAAAAAGTAGATAGCGGTAATCAGCCCAGACAAAAAAACCCGTTTTTTGACTTTTTTGGGGATGATAATTTTGGAGATTTTTTTGGTGGACCAAGGGTTATTCCAGAACAAAGAGCAAGTGGAAGTGGCGTGTTAATAACAGCTGATGGTTATATTGTGACCAATAACCATGTAGTCAATGGAGCTGATGAATTAACAGTTACCCTTACCAATAAGAAAACTTATAAAGCCAAAGTGATTGGAGCAGATCCTAGCAGTGATTTAGCAGTGATAAAAATTGAAGAATCTGGCCTTCCTTACCTTGTATATGGCAATAGTGATGATGTTAAATTAGGTCAGTGGGTACTTGCCATTGGATATCCTTTAAATTTAGATGTGACCATCACTGCTGGTATTATCAGTGCAAAAAATAGAAGTATTGATATCAATGCAAGACAAACTGATAAACCAACTGTTGAATCTTTTCTACAAACCGACGCTGCTGTCAACCAAGGAAATAGTGGTGGTGCGCTCGTAAATACCAATGGAGAATTAGTAGGTATAAATAGTGCCATTATGTCCCCAACGGGTTCCTATGCTGGGTATTCCTATGCCATTCCTGTTAACATCGTAAAAAAAGTAGTCACTGATATCGTGAAATTTGGTACCGTTCAAAGAGCTTACTTAGGTGTATCTATGGCTCAAGAAGAATTGTCAGATGAACAAATAAAAAAATTAGAAACTGACTTAAACGTAAAATACAAAGCTGGTGAGGGTGTGTTAATCACGACTGTTTTAGACGGAGGAGCGGCAAAAGCTTCAGGGATCAAAGCCGGAGATGTTGTAACGAAGTTTAACAACGTTCCCATTAAATCAGCGCCAGAATTACAAGAACAAGTTTCAAGATTTAAACCAGGTGATAAAGTTACCATTACTTTAAAAAGAAATGGTAAAGAAATGCCAATAGAAGTGGTTTTAAAAGCAAAAATTGGCACCAATGATTTGTCAAAAAGTAGTAAAATGGCCGAAAAATTAGGCGGAAAATTAGAAACAGTAGACAAATCAATTGCGCAAAAAAATGACATTGAAGGTGGTGTAATTATTAAAGAGTTGGGAGCTGGCGTTTTAAGTAAAAGTCGAATCGAAAAAGGTTTTGTAATTACCAGCGTCAATGAAGAAGAAGTTAAAAATGTAGAAGAATTTTATGAAGCAATCAAAAAATCAAATGGAACCCTAAAACTAAGTGGTTTTTACCCCGGGTATTATGGAACCTATGCATTCATAATCAATTTAAATGATTAAATGATTAAATGAGACCCTCGGTCTCCAATTTTACAAATGAAACAAGCAGCTTACAAAGCTGCTTGTTTCATTTGTTGCCAAAGGGATTCCTTTTCAGCTAGTGACATCTTGACCAAATCAAGTCCATGCTTGTTTGCGTAAGACTCCATTAATTCAAATCGTTTTATGAATTTTTTATTTGTTTTCTCCAAAGCAGTTTCTGGATCAATGTGCAGGAAGCGGGCATAATTAATGAAACTAAATAGAACATCTCCAAATTCTTCCTCCATTTTATGTTGGTCATTTGCAGTAATTTCTTCTTTTAGCTCCTCTATTTCTTCTTCTACTTTATCCCAAACCTGCTCTTTATTTTCCCACTCAAAACCAACATGTTTTACTTTTTCTTGTATCCTTAATGCTTTAACCATGGAAGGTAAGCTGTTGGGCACCCCGCTTAATATTGTTTTATTTTCTTTACCTTCTTGTAATTTTAATTGCTCCCAATTTCTTTTGACATCTTCCTCATTATCCACTTTAACATCACTATAAATATGAGGATGTCTATGAATTAACTTTTTTGAAATGGCTTCCAATACTTCTTCTAAGGTGAATTTGCTTTGCTCTGTACCAATTTTAGCATAAAATAATATATGCAACATAATATCCCCTAACTCTTCTTTGATACCATCCCAATCTTCATCAACAATTGCATCCACTAATTCATACAATTCTTCAATGGAATTGCTTCTTAAACTGTGTATGGTTTGTTTTTTATCCCAAGGACATTGCTCGCGAAGCGTATCCATTATTTCCACTAATGCTAAAAAGCGTTGAGCAACTAAATCTTTGTTCATTGATTAAAAATTTTTATAAGATTTCGCAAACTAAGATACGAAGTTAAACGTGACTGTCGACTCATTTCATTCGTCGTCTTCCCCATCGAGTCGGTTTTACCCAAAGCCTTTCAAACTGAAAACTATGTTTTCAGTTTGGCTTTTTTTATGCGCTTCCGTTCATTCAAGCAAGCTT
>Ga0209188_1000484_pt1 | contig 38708 bp, 30 predicted proteins | sample C_130625_EF_Meta_FD_187307 | JGI IMG/M metagenome (GOLD analysis project Ga0209188, IMG submission 187307) | Freshwater microbial communities from Lake Croche, Canada to study carbon cycling - C_130625_EF_MetaG (SPAdes) (version 2) | ecosystem: Environmental > Aquatic > Freshwater > Lake...
GTCCGACATACTTAAACAAAATGAAATTACCGAATATCTAGTACGTGCGGTTCAACCCCGTCTCTCTGCTTTAGAGGGAGTGCAACGTGCAGATATTTTAGGAGCACGTATTTTTGCAATGCGCGTTTGGCTCAAAGCAAATCGGTTAGCTGCCTATAACATTAGTCCCGCTCAGGTGACACGTGCTTTAGCAAACAACAATCATCTCTCTGCTTTAGGTACTACAAAAGGTTCTCTCATTCAGGTAAATTTAATTGCCGATACCGATCTTAAGTCGGTTGAGGAATTTAAGAATCTCGTTATTACCCAGGCAAAAAATTCTATCGTAAGACTAAAAGACGTTGCTGATGTAGAACTCGGAGCTGAAGACTATAATACAGTCGTTCATTTCTCGGGTAAGACTGCGGTATTTATGGGAATTTTTACCCTCCCTAATTCAAATTCATTGGATGTAATTACTCAGGTAAGAAAAGAAATGGATGCTATCCAAACGGAATTGCCTTCGGGTATGCATGCGACCGTTGCGTATGATGCTACCTCGTACATCAATACTGCAATTCATGAGGTGAAGCATACGCTCCTTGATACCCTTCTTATTGTTATTGTCGTTATCTTTCTTTTCCTAGGTTCCGTTCGCTCAGTTATTATCCCTGTGGTTGCCATTCCGATTTCTCTTATCGGTGGTCTTTTCCTGATGCAACTGTTCGGGTTTACAATTAATTTACTCACCTTACTAGCTATCGTACTTTCTGTAGGTCTTGTGGTAGATGATGCTATTGTGGTTGTAGAAAATGTTGAGCGTCATTTACGAGACGGCTTATCTCCGTTTGATGCGGCTATAAAAGGAGCGCGTGAACTTGTTGGGCCCATTATCGCTATGACGATTACTTTGGCTGCTGTGTATGCACCTGTAGGTCTACAAGGTGGAATTACAGGATCTTTGTTTAGAGAATTCGCATTTACGTTAGCGGGCGCTGTACTCATTTCAGGTATTGTTGCGTTGACCCTCTCTCCGATGATGGCAGCTCATTTGCTTAATAAAGAAGCTGAAAGCCATGGGTTTGCAGCAATCACTAATCGTGGCTTTGATCGCGTAAAACAGCTGTACGGTAGATTGCTTGATGTCACCTTACGCAATAGACCCTTTGTATATACGGCATGGTGTGTTATTACACTCTTGGGTGTTATAATGATCGCTGGTCCTTTTACGCCAAAAGAGTTAGCTCCTACGGAAGATCAAGGTGTTATTTTCGGTATTCCTATAGCACCTGCTAATGCATCCATCGACCAAGTTGTTCCTTTTGAAAATGAAATTAACACGCAGTTTTTTACAGAACCTGAAGCGCGTTTTAGTTTTCAAATCATTCAGCCATCCGGCGGTATAGCCGGTATTGTACTTTCGTCGTGGGATGAACGTAAACGCACGGCCTTTCAAGTGAATGCCAGCCTACAAGGTAAATTACAAAATATACCTGGAGTACAATTACGTGCCGGTATGCCCCCCGCTATTCCGGGGGGTGATTTCTTCCCCTTCGAATTCGTTATTTCCTCTACACATGATTATAATGAATTACTGCCTCTCGCTCAAAAGATTGCTGATAACGCGGCATTAAGTGGCATCTTTTACTTCCCGCCGCTTGTTGATGTAAAAATTGATCAACCTCAAACGGAGGCAATCATTGACCGAGATAAAGTAGCAAGTTTAGGACTTAATTTAACTCAAGTCGGAGCAGATCTTTCTGCGGCTATGGGCGGTAACTACGTAAACTTCTTCGATATAGGTGGTCGTAGTTATAAAGTTATTCCTCAAGTAAAGCGTATCGATCGTCTTAATGCAGATCAGTTACAAAATATTTTTATTACGGGTCCTAATCAAAAATTAATACCATTAAGCACAGTTGCTCATCTTGAAAATAAAGTTGTCGCTCGTTCTCTAAATCGTTTCCAACAATTAAATGCAGTTACGATCACGGGTATTCCTGGCAGATCTTTGGATCAGGCGTTAAAGTACATAGAAGGCGAAGCAGCCAAGATACTTCCTAATGGCTATACAATTGATTACATGGGTGAATCACGGCAATTGCGTAAGGGTGGAGGTGATAGTGAATTCTATGCTATGATGGGCCTTGCTATCATACTTATCTTCTTGGTTTTGGCCGCACAGTTTAACTCTTTTCGCGATCCTTTTGTAATCATTTTCGGTTCGGTACCCCTTGCTGTATTTGGTGCTGCACTGTTCATGTTTGAAAAGATGCCTAATCCTATGCTTCCTTTCTTCACGGATGGTTGGACAACCACCTTAAATATTTACTCGAAGGTAGGACTAGTAACGTTAATCGGTCTTATCGCCAAGAACGGTATTTTAATTGTTGAGTTTGCTAACCAACTGCAGCTTGAAGGTAAGTCTAAATTAGCTGCTATACGTGAGGCTTCGCTTACTCGTTTACGTCCCGTCCTGATGACGTCTGTTGCTACCGTCGCTGGTCATTTTCCTCTTGTACTCGTGACAGGAGCTGGTGCTGCGGCTCGTAATTCGATTGGTTTAACCCTTGTTGGTGGTATGTCTATTGGAACAGTTTTTACACTCTTTGTAATTCCCTCCGTTTATATGTTAATTGCTAAAGACTATAAAAATAAATCTCCTGCAACTCCTGTAGTCCTTAATTCCGTTAAAGCTTAAACTCTATGAATCCTATTTCTTTTCCTCGTGCTTTAGGTTGTTTAGTCGCTTTGAGTATCGCGGGCAGCCTCTCAGCTCAAGTGCAGCCTTCGGAACTTCCTAGCGCGCTAGATGTGACGGGTGCTATTCGGTATGCGCTCGATCATAATTATGCTATTTTACAAGCAAGAGAGCAGATCAAACAGCAGGAGGGTGTATTAGTTCAGGTCACCTCACGCTCAATCCCTAATGTTGCAGTAAATAGTGGCTACTCTAAGAATAGCAGCTCTGTAGCTACCTCTAATCCTCAAGTAACCAGCGACTACTCGGTACAGCTTCAGGCCTCACAAGTCCTTTTTTCAGGGGGAGGTGTACAAGCATCGATTAAGCAAGCAAAGTTCATTCGTGATGCTGCAGCTTATGATTTAGAGGCCGTCATCAACCAATCTATTCTACAAGTACGCTCTGTATTCTATAACGTACTGCTTGCTCGCGAAAAAATTAAAGTTCAAGAAGAGAATATAGGTTTATATACGCGTCAACTTGAAGATGCACAAAATCAACTTAACAGCGGTATCGTATCTAATTTTGAAGTACTGCGTGCACAAGTTGCTTTAGCTAATCAACAACCTGGATTAATTACTGCACGTAATGACTACCGTGTAGCGATTGAACAACTTCGCCAAGTCATGGGTGTTCCCTCAGGTCCACGCGGCTCTACCTCGGTATTTCCTGAAATTTCTGGAACACTTGACTATACCCCTGAGACCTTCGATCTAGATTCAGCACTCGCACAAGCTCACGATCATCGTCCTGAACTTCTAAGTTTACAAAGCCGTAGCCAATCCGGACAGCAAGCTGTCATCCAAGCCAAATCCACTTATTATCCGAGCCTTTCAGCGGTTGGAACTTACGAGTGGGTTGGGCTTGGTTTTGCGCACGGCTCAAGCGTATCTAAAAATGGATGGTTAGTTGGACTGCAATCGTCATGGGCTATTTTTGATGGACGAGCAACGGAAGGGAAAATTAGACAGGCACGTTCATTTGAAACCCAATCCAGGCTTGGACTGGAATCGGAGCAACTCGTTATTGATGTAGAAGTGCGGCAGGCCTTAAGTGCCTTAGAAGAAGCTAATGAATTAGTAACTGCTTCAAAGAAGACGGTCGAATTAGCAGAAGAATCTCTTCGTCTCGCCCAAGTACGTTATCATACCGGTAAAGCGACTCAATTGGATGTTTTAACAAGTCAAGTAGACTTAACGGTAGCTCGTACGAACGTACTTAAAGCAAATTACTCTTACAGTATAGCTTTAGCTACCCTGCATAAAGCAATTGGAGCAGTTGACATAACACTTAAAAATTAGGGTAACGCTGAAAGGGAATCCTTTCAGCTAAGCTTATATTTTTAAAATGAAAGGCCGTGATTTTAGTTTTTTAATTTTAGGGCTTTTTATCTGTAGTACGGTTCTCGTATTTACATCACCGTTTCAGACCTGGTATGTGAACAAAGTACTTGGTAACTCATCTGCTATACAAGGGACGGTGGGTTTTGTCGCTGCTGGTTTCGGCCATATTAAAGTAAGGGACTTAGTCTTCGAAAAAGCTCATGGGAAACTTACTTTCCCAGAGGTATCAATTACCTGTCCTGTTTTTCATGCACTGATTAAAAATGAATTTAAGGTAGAACACCTCGAAGCTAAGGGATGGACACTCGATCTCACGCAAGGGAATGAATACGATTTGAGTCATGGAAAATACGATTCGCTTAGTTTAGGCAAAGCGGCACTCGCACTTAGTTTTGAAGGTATTATTTCTCAATTAGCATTACCAGCGGGTCTTTCAATTAAAGACGTAGTCCTAAACGGGGATATCCTTTTACCTCCAGCGCCTCATTCAAAAACTAATATACGCATTCATGTTTTAGTATCAGGCGGAAACATGGAACTTAATAAAGACGCTGCGTTTGAATTTTCCTTACTTTCTGATTCTTCAAGCCCTGTAAAAGTGCCCCACGATACGGTGCATATCACGGGCTCACTTAAGGCGAGAATGAATACCCCCCATTCTTTTTCTCATGTAGGGCTTCTTTTAAATGGATCTGCACGAGGGCCCAAAATACCTCAAGGTGTAGAACTTACCGCTTCACTTTCTGCTGATCAGGTTGCGCAAGGCGAGCACTATGTCGTTTCTCTCATGCAGGCGTCTAAAGAACTCTTACATTTAAATGCTGACTTCAATTATGTTTCGGCACGAATTAATGGGGTGTGGAAATTCAATGGATCAGACAGTGACCTCGATCCATTTATACTAGGTCGTTTAATTCCAGCGTTTACTCTATCAGGCAGTGGAGCTTTCGACACTGATTTTAAATTCCTACGTACCCATGTAAGCGGTTCACTTACTGGTGAAATGAATCACTTAGAGTATGTAAGACCTGAACTTGACGTTTTAGGTGAATGCAAACTCAAGACTTTCTTTGATGTCACTCGCTCTGACTTTATCCTTAGGGTAGATCGCCTGAATGTTAATCTAGATAAAAATAGTCCTTCGGTTACTTTAACTAGTCTGCAGCCATTTGCCTTTAATAGTAAAACTGGCGAACTTCAAGTTGCTGATGCCTCGCAGCCACTGCTAAAATTAAATATACTGGCTGCGCCACTGAATTGGTTAAATCCCTGGCTTGGTTCGTATAGAGTAACTCAGGGAGAACTTCGTGGAGACGTGTTATTGGTAGCAGGTAAAGGAGGACTTGAACTCAATTCAGTTAATTCGCTTAAGGCTACGCACGTAGCCTTGATGCACAGTAAGCGCGTTCTCTTTACTGAAACAGGACTAGATAGTCCCTTTACAGCACTGTATACGCCTCAAGGGTGGCAAATGCAATTGGAGCTTGGAACTTTAGTTATACTCGATGCACCCGTATCATTCTCAGTTAAGTGGGGGCGCCTTGCAGGACGAGATCAACCGCTAAAGGTATCCTCTCAGGTTGAGGCGCATACTCAGGATTGGCTTACCTTTATGACTACAGAAGGTATACTTCCCGAAATTCCTAAAGAGACTATGCCTGCAGGTAATGTCCACGTCTCCATTACTTCAAGTTTAGGAAAAGAAAAAACAAGCAGTTTTAACGTAAAAGCAGATCATCTGGTTTTGGCGCATTTAAGTTTACGTTTGCCTGATATTTCGTGCCAACTTTCTCTAACAGAAAATCCAGAGAGCCATTTTTCTTTTACTGCACCGGTTGAGTCTGGCTACGGTCACGAGCGAAAGGAACTTCTTGTTGCAGGCGACGGCTTTTACAACGACGATCTATTTCATCTTAAAGCTAAGGTTTCCTCCACCTCAGTTGACGCCGCTTTAGTTGGTCTAGTTGAAGCGCTGACGTTTAGAAAAAAAGATGAAAGTGGTCCTGCTCTTATCCCTGTTATTACGCCACCTAAATATGCGTTTTGGCAGGGTGTTGAAGCTGATATAGCGTTTAATTTAAAAGACGTTATGCTTGGTGTTATACCCTGTAGTGTATCTGGAACACTAAACTGCGAATCTGGCGCACTAAATTTAACTCAGGTTAAAGTAAGTTATCCCAAGGCGGGAGAGCTGCAGCTGGAAGCAAAGCTTCAGTTTGAGGCATCAAACTTAAGACCGTATACGTGTGTAGCGGAAATTAAAACACGGGACTGCAATCCTACTTATTTATTCAGTGCATTTAACCAAAATCAGTTACCGAGTGTGGAAGGCAAATTTGATTTAGATGCACATATCATTGGGCGTGGGGCATCTGTAGACGAGTTAACGCAGCGACTCCATGGTGAATGTAACTTGAGGAGTAAAAGCGGAACCTTCGGTATGTTAAGTGCTAAGTTTATGCCTAAACTGGTTCAAGAAGATAAGTTGGATCAGACACTTGCCTTAGTGACGAGTGTTTCCCAGGCGATCTCAGGGAAGAAACTCCCGCAAGATCTCATGAATACGGTAAATGCATTAACTGCATTCACTAAAACACTATCACCCATTAAATATGATCAGCTTAGTGTAACGATTTCTCGCGACGACACGCTCGATACAGAGTTAAAAGATTTTAGTCTTATTGCTCCTGAAATTCGTTTAGGCGCTACGGGACGTATTGCCGAGGTTGAGGGTATATCCTTAGTAAATCAGCCTCTGTTAATGGATTTTAGATTAAGCGCTCGTGGCCATATAGCTGATGCACTGCGTGTTGCAGGACTTTTAAATTCTAAGAAACCTGATGATTTGGGCTATTTCCCCTGCACCTTACCCATTCATATTTCAGGTACACTTGCTAAACCGGATACAAGTCAATTGAAAGCACGTTTAGAAAAAATAGCGCTCGAGCGCAGTGGGGCAGGAGAGCTCCTCGATCGTATTTTTGGTAACTAAGTTTAGGGATTATCTCACTGGTTAAATCATAAAAAAGGCCCTAAGATGTAATCTTAGAGCCTCTTAGAAAAACGTTAGGTTTAATTAACCTTAGCGTACAACACGAGCGCTACCGCCGCCCATGACTTTTTCAACTTCTTTTTGGTTAACCATAGAGGTGTCACCTGGAGTTGTCATAGCAAGAGCACCGTGTGCTGCACCATATTCTACTGCCTTCTGAGCATCACCCGAGGATAAGAATCCGTAGATTAGCCCTGAAGCAAAGCTGTCTCCGCCGCCTACGCGGTCAAGAATTTCAAGCTCTTTGTAGTGCCGGCTTTCATGGAACTTTCCATTCATATAGCAGATTGCACTCCAATCATTGACTGTAGCAGTAATTACCTTACGGAGGGTTGTAGCTGCAACTTTGAAGTTAGGGAATTCACCTACTGCCTTTGTGATCATTTTCTTGAAGGCATCTGTTTCAATATGGCTTAAGTTTGCATCAGCACCTTCTACTTCGAAACCTAATGAAGCGGTGAAGTCCTCTTCGTTACCGATCATTACATCCACGTGGTGTGCGATTTCACGGTTTACTTCTTGAGCTTTCTTTAATCCACCAATGCTCTTCCAAAGGGAAGGACGATAGTTTAGATCGTAACTTACAATTGTGCCGTGTTTTTGCGCTGCTTTAACGGCTTCAATTGTAATTGCTGCGGTTGATTCTGATAGTGCTGCGAAAATTCCACCGGTGTGTAGCCAGCGTACGCCTAACTTGCCAAAGATATGCTCCCAATCAAAGTCACCTGGCTTAAGTTGGCTAGCTGCAGTATTTCCTCTGTCAGGAATACCGACAGCTCCGCGAATTCCGAATCCACGCTCTGTGAAATTAAGGCCATTACGTACCGAGCGACCAATACCGTCATCTGCACGCCATTTAATGAAGTCGGTATTTACGCCACCTTGCATAATGAAGTCTTCTACTAAATGACCTACGTCATTATCAACAAATGCGGTACACACCGACGTGCGTAGGCCGAAACATTTTTTAAGACCGCGAGCGACGTTGTATTCGCCGCCGCCTTCCCAGACTTTGAATTCACGCGCTGTGCGGATTCGGCCTTCGCCTGGATCAAGGCGAAGCATAATTTCTCCGAGAGAGATCTCGTCGAAGGTGCAAGTATTAGCAGGTTTGATTTTTAGGCTCATGAGTAAAAAATATTAAAGTCCAGCACCAGCAAGAATGAAAACAAGTGCTGAAGCTGCAAGACAGTAGAAACCAAAAAAGCTCCAACGGCCTTGAGAAAGAAAACGAGAAAGTAGTTTCAGGGCTAATAATCCTGCGATAAAGCTAGCGACCATTCCGAGTAGGCCAGGAGTAATCATATGGACTAAATGATGCGGTTCCCCTTCGGTCGCATGTAATTTGATAAGTCGTAAGAGTTCACGTCCTACAATAGCTGGAGTAAGAACGAAAGCTAAGAGAAAACTAAAGGCTTCTGAAGCCTGTTGACCAGTTCCTAAAAGAAGGCCTGTAGATATGGTGCCTCCAGAGCGTGAAAAACCGCGAAACGGTAGACTTAAGCCCTGAATAAAACCCATCGCAAGGGCAGTGGGTGCAGTGAGTTCTGTTAGAGCTGGTTTTAGTTTACTGAAATGAGCTGCGAGTAGGATGTATAATCCCGCACAGGCAAGTGCGGTAGCCACAAGGGGTAGTTGACCAAAGAGTTCCTCGATTTGTCCCGTCGCTGTAGATTTGAGAAACAATTTTTCAATCAGTTTCATTAGCCCTAAACCTACTGCACCTGTAAGCGCTGTTGCAAAAAAAGCATAACTCGCCGTTCTAATTAAAACAGCTTTGCTGCTAAAATAAGTTTTAATCCAAATTTGCCAAAAATAAATAAGCACGGCAAACATTGTACCTGTGTGAAGCATCACAAGCAGGAACGTAGCTTCAGGGCTTGAGGGATCTAGCCCCATTAATTTCTCAGCAACTATAACGTGTGCTGAGCTAGAAACAGGCAAGAGTTCGGCCGCGCCTTGCACCAACCCGAGGAGGATGATCTGCAAAAGGCCGATTGGCATAGCTTAATTAAACTACAACCTGGTTAAGTTCTGACTTTACCCAGGTCTTCTGGCCGCATTCCTGTGCGAGTTCGTTAAACGCTTCTACTTCAGCATCCGTAAAGAGAAGGCCTCCTGCAGCGGCTGTTTTCTTTCCAAATTCTGCTTCAGGTTGACCGGGTAGCATTACGCCTTGATTACCGTGGCCTAAAATATCTTCAATCACAGCTTTTAAGTTTTGAGATTGATTACGACCCTTTGCAAAAGCGCCCGAATTAATTGCGTCAGGATGAATCACCTGGAAGAAGAAGGCACAGGAATGCTTTTCATCGCCCTCATTCCAGCGACTGCGCAGGGTAGGAAGTGAACCACCGATCATACCCCCTACTAATTCATTGATAAGCGATAAGCCGTAGCCTTTGTGCGCTCCAAAAGGAACAAGCGAGACTGCTGCATTTGCGTCTGTTGTTGGCTTGCCGTCTTTATCTACAGCAGCATTTGCAGGAAGTGGCTTGCCTTCGCGCTTTAGCTGTTGAACGCGTCCCATTGCGATTACTGAAGTAGCCCAATCGATCACAATTGGAAAACCGACTGCATCTGTTGTTGGGAATCCCCAGCTATGCGGGTTAGTTCCTAAGGTTGGAAATTTGCCACCGAAAGGAACAACTTCTGCGAGTGCGGCTGTACAGTTTGTATAGGCGATGTAGCCTTTTTTTGCAGCTTCCATGACATAACCACCACCCCAGAGATAGTGGAAGGCGTTATCAACAGAAACTGTACCAACACCGTACTGATCTGCTAATTTCATTGCAGCATCCATCGCCCGGTATGCGGTCGATTGACCTAGTTTTTTATTTGCATTCCAGATTTTTACTGCAGGAAAACGGGTGTGCTTTTCTTCAATTTGTGCACCCGGTACGCATCCTTTTGATCCGCTTCCAAAGAGATGATCTAAGTGAAGTGCTTTGAGACCGTTATGGGTACGAATACCGTGGGTTGAAGCAAGCGCACAGAAACGTGCGCCTTCCGCTGATTCATCAGCATGGTAACCCCGCTTGATGTAAGCCGCTTGTATGAGGCTGTTATGAAGTGAATCTGGAACTACGTTAAAGGATTCAGGCATGGGAGTGGAGCGTTTAGGGCTTACTTTAAGTTTGCTTGAGCGTGGGGCGGCTTACCTGCTAAGAAAAGAGTTAAGTTTTCAACAGCACAGCTGGCTTGGCGTTGTACTGATTCGTACGTACGTGAACCAATGTGAGGAGTGATGATACAGTTTGGTAAACCTAACAACGGGTGATTTTTCTGCGGTGGTTCCTCATCTAAAACGTCCGTGCAGTAACTAAAGAGTGGGTTAGCCTTTAAGATCTCTACCATGGCTTCCGTATCTACAAGCTCTCCTCGTGCACAATTAATAATGATCGCTTCTTTCTTCATCAGTTTAAGCGAGTCTTTATTAATCATGTGCCGTGTTTCGTCACTTAAGTTGGTGTGAAGAGATATAATATCTGCGACTTTGAAAATTTCTTTTAAGTCGGTGTAACGCTTAACGCTGAATTCTTGGCTGAGTGTGTCAGGCCAATAAATATCATAGCCTATACTTGTCATACCAAATGCTTTTGCACGCAGCGCTACTTCTTTACCGATACGACCCATACCAATGATCGCGATAGTCTTACCTGCGATTTCATGGCCAGTCATGCGCTTCCATTCTCCTTTTGCTACTGCATTTGCGGATGCAATTAAATGACGCACTGAAGCCAGCAAGAGACTGAACGTGTGCTCGGCTACGGTGGTATGATTTACACCAGGAGTGAAGAGAACAGGTATCTTATATTCTGTAGCACATTTAACATCAATTTTATCTAAACCTATTCCGTATTTACTGATTACTTTTAGGCGTGGAAGCGATTTTTCGATTACGGCACGTGTGATTGCATCATCGCCACACAAAAAGGCATCAAATTGGCCTGCTAATTCTAGCATCCGTGATTCAGGAAGTGGGCCGCGTTCGCGAACGACTTCAACGCCGGATTTTTGGAGAAGCTCATGATGAACTCCTGGAGTGTCTTGAAACGAAGTGGTGGTAAGTAAAACGCGTGTCATGGAAGGTGTATTCAACGCTTTTAGATTCCTTTTGAAAAGTATAAATGTAGACTCATGGATAAGTAGTCTGAGCTATCCCAGCTAGTAAAAAAGATAATAGCTCTTAGTTGGATTATGTTCGGTATACGCTTAACCGACTAAAGTGGTTGGAATTACTATAAGTTCTGTCACATTAATGGGACGTATGAAGCACCATGCAGTAGCGACTCAAGCACTCAAGCGGTTGTTAGGTGGATCCGTTGTTAAGACCGATGAAGTTTCCCTTAATGCCGCGTCTTTTGACGGCATTAAATTAGTCTTTTTGCCTGAGGCTGTTATTTTTCCTCGTACGAATACCGATATAGGTAAGGTCCTTAAATTGGCTAATCGTTACCGCGTTTCACTTACCGTAAGAGGCCGGGGGAGTTCACTCACGGGTTCTGCAGCTCCGCTAAAAGGGGGATGGGTGCTTGATTTACTTGCATGGAATAAAATCGAAATTGATGACGATGGGGGACTCGCTCGAGTAGGTCCAGGAGCTAACATTGCGCAAATTCACCGTGAAGCAGAAGCTAAAGGATGGTTTTATCCCCCCGATCCTGCGTCTAAAGACTATTGTACTATCGGCGGAAATATTGCCTGTAATGCAGGAGGAATGCGGGGAGGTAAATATGGAGTAACCCGCGATTTTATATTGGCTTTGAAAGGGTTTCTTCCCACGGGTGAATATGTGGAATGGGGTACCCCGACACGTAAATATTCTGCAGGGTTTAACTTACGCGATCTCTGGATAGGTTCCGAGGGAATGCTAGGGGTAATAACAGAAGCTACCCTACGCTTAATCCCTAAGCCCCAAGCTAACTGGACTCTTTTACTTGCCTACAAAAATGAGGTGAACGCCTTTGAGGCGGTACGTGATTTATTTGCATCTAAATTTCAGCCCTCAATCTGTGAATTTTTAGATCGGTATTCTGTTTTATGTGCAGAGCGAGCTACGGGTAAAACTGTCTTTAAAGGCCAATCGGGTAAGCCCGTTGTACTGCTCGAATTCGCCGGTTCCCAAGCCGAGTTAAATGGACTTACTGAGCAAGTCATGGGGTGGGCAAAAAAGCATGCAATTGCTTACCGAGTCGCTGAAACCAAGGAAGAGACTGAGGAATTATGGGCCGTGAGGCGTAAATGTTCAGGTGCTATGTTTGAGTTAGGTGACTCCAAACTCAATGAGGACATCGTGGTACCTATGCGACAGTATGTCCCTTTCATTAAATTTTTAGAGGATTTACGCAAAACTTCTGGTTTATCTATACCTACTTTTGGTCATTTAGGGGATGGCAACTTGCATGTAAACATTATGTACCATTCCGCTATTAAGGCAGAATGTAAGGCTGCTGAAAAAACGGTTAAACTGTTGATGCACAAGGTAGTAGAACTTGGCGGTGCTATTTCTGGAGAGCATGGAATTGGGCTCGCCAAGACGCCGTTTTTAAGGATTCAACATAAAGAAGCTCAAGTGAAAGCTATGGTAGCTATTAAAAAGGCTTTGGATCCCAACCAAATCCTCAATCCAGGTAAGATGTTTGAGGTTTTTGAGGTCTGGAAGCACAAGAAATTAGCAATTAAGTTACCTTGGGACCATAAGTGACCTAAATAACTTAGCATCAGCTTCTTCTTAAAACAGGAGGGCGCTGAGGTGAGCCGGTCAATTAAAGGCTAACTCGCATGTCGCTAGCCTTGACAAGCTTTGCTGGCGTTCGGTAGTTTATACGACTCACTCAAACTCACTTAATAGAGAGGTGGGCCTTTCGGCCCGCTTTTTTTTTCCACTTTTCCACACATCACCATGAGCAGCGAAATACTTTCCGTTCTCGAATATATGGAGAAAGAAAAGGGCATTCCACGGGCCGACATGATCGCCACGATTGCGAATGCTCTTAAAACTGCCGCCCAAAAGGGTATAAGCTCTGGTCAAGAGCTAAAGATTGATATCAATCCTAAGAACGGCCAGCTCCACGCTTGGTCTATTCTTAAGGTCGTTGATTCGGTCAGCAATCCCCGTGTTGAGATTCACGTTGAAAAAGCTCAAGCACTTAAACCAGGTGCTATCTTAGGTGACTTAATTGAGAAAGAAATCGATCCTTCCTCGCTGGGTCGTATTGCCGCCCAAACCGCTCGGCAAGCTGTAATGCAGCGCCTACGCCAGTTTGAAAAAGATCGTATCTATGACGATTTTAAAGATCAAATTGGTAATATTGTTACTGGTACCGTTCGCCGCAGAGAGCGCAACGATATCTATATTGATCTCGGTAAAGCTGAAGCAGTAATGCCGGGTAAAGAGCAAATGCCGGGTGAAGAGTTCCAACCTGGAGATCGCATTCGCTCATTGCTCATGGAAATAGAGAGCACTCCGCGTGGACCAGAAATTATTTTAAGTCGTGCGTCTCCTAAATTTGTTCGCCGCTTATTTGAATTAGAAGTAACTGAAATTGCAGACGGTACAGTTAAGATTGAAGCGTTTGCACGTGAGCCTGGGTATCGCACCAAAATAGCTGTCACCAGTGCAGATCCTAAAGTGGATCCTGTAGGTGCATGCGTTGGTTCCCGCGGCGCTCGTGTTAAAACAATTGTGCGCGAACTCGCCGGGGAGAAAATAGATATCATCAAATATTTTTCAGATCCTCGTGAAATGGTAATTGAGGCCCTTAAGCCTGCGGTACCCCGCGATATTACGCTCGATGAAAAAAATCACCGTATTATTCTTAAGGTAGCTACTGATGATTTAGCTGTTGCCATTGGTCGTAAGGGCCAAAATGCACGCTTAACGTCACGTCTCCTAGGATGGCGTTTAGATATAGAAGAATTTAAGGCAGCTGGAGACGATCCGCGCGGTAATGCGGTTTCTCTCTTAGTAAAAGCGTTCGAACTTGATCCCGTTATTGCAGGCCGTCTTGTCGATATGGGAATTAATTCCCCTGCCGCATTTGAAGGCGTTGCTGCAGAGGATCTTGTTGGTGGCGGATTTACTGAGGAAGAAGCAAAAGACATCATTATTCGCGTAACGCCATAACGCCAAATAGAAACCCTGCACCGAAGTTATCGTTAAATTATAAATGAGTATCCGTATCCACGAGCTAGCAAAGCGCCACAACATGGAGGGCAAGGAGATGTTGGCCTTGCTCAAAGAACGCGGCTATGTCTCTGCAGATACAAAATCGGTTTCCAGCACGGTCAGTAAAATTTACGAGGAAGAAGTAGAGAAAGAATTTGCGATCATCGCTAAGCAGAAGGCCGATAAAGAATTAGCGGACAATCCTCCCAAGCCTGTAGAAGTTGTTGTTGAAGCTCCTAAGGCAAGAATGCCTGTGGGTGCCTTTGTTAAGTCAGCTCAGGATATCACACGTGAAAAAGAGGCTATCGTTGCAGCTAAGGCAGCAGCACTGGCTGCAGCCTCTGCACCTGTTGCAGTCCCTGCTCCAGCGCCTGTAGTACCAGCTAAGGTCCCCGTTAAAGCTCCAGTAATTGTAGCTAAATCTCCTGCGACTCCTCCTGCTTTACCTCCCATTAAGGCCGCTGTATCAGCTCCTCCTGTAGTTGAAGTACCAGCACGTTCACTTTCTCCTAAACCGCTCCCCGTTACTCCGATTATTCCTGGAGTAAAGCCTGCTGTAAAAGCGGCTCCTGTAATTCCTGTTCCTGCAAGTCAGCCTGCGGTAGTACCCGTAAAAGCAGCGATACCCACAGTTTTACCAAAGCCTGTAGAGGCGCCTAAGCCAGCGAGTGATTCCTCGGTTTCAGCGCCTCCGTCACTGCCTTCAGCAAAAATTCCTTCCGTTGCTCCTAAAACGTTTGCTCCCCAAGCAGCACCCGCCTCAGTAGGTACGGCAACAGTCACAGTGACTGGTGATGTGAAAATGATTCACTTTAAGCCTCCTGTTATTGTTCGCGATTTCGCGACTGTACTTGGGCTTCGTCCGTTCCAACTGATTTCAGAGCTGATGCAGATGGGTATATTTGCATCTATTACTCAATCGCTGGATGAAGCCGTTGCTTCAAAAGTTGCTGAGAAACACGGTTTCCTTCTTGAAGTGAAGCACCGTGGTGATGCTAATACGCAACAACAAGCTCAGAAGGATCGTGAATTAAAGAAGAAGGTAGTGCCTGAAGATGAAGCTAAGCATTTAGAACCACGGCCTCCTGTTGTGTGTATCTTAGGCCACGTCGATCATGGTAAAACATCACTTTTAGATGCGATTCGTAAAGCGGATGTAGCTGCTGGCGAAGCGGGTGGCATTACTCAACATATTGGTGCCTACCAAATTGAATTTAACAATCGTAAGATTACTTTTCTTGATACACCTGGTCACGCTGCATTTACTAAGATGCGTGCACGTGGTGCTTCCGTAACAGATATTGCAATTCTGGTCGTCGCTTCTGATGACGGCTTCATGCCGCAAACCGATGAAGCCTTAGAGCATATCAAGAGTGCAAAAGTCGCACTCATTGTTGCCGTCAATAAGATGGATGTTAAAGGTGCAAATTTAGACCAAGTGAAAGGTCAAATGCAGCAGCGCTCGATTGCTCCTGAAGACTGGGGTGGTGAGACGATCACAGTTCCTGTTTCTGCTATGAAGGGAACCGGCGTGAATGATCTGCTTGAAATGATCCTTCTTCAGTCGGACGTTCTGGAACTAAAAGCTAATCCTAAGGCTGATGTTTCTGCTATCGTCATTGAATCTCAAGTCGACATAGGTCGTGGTCCTTTATCCACATTAATTATTCAACGCGGAACACTCCGTGTAGGTGATGCGCTCGTTTCAGGACCAAATTGGGCACGCGTACGTGCAATGTTTGATGATCAAGGTAAGCCACTCAAAGAGGCTCCTCCCGGAACTCCAGTGCGTGTAATCGGTTGGTCTGGCACTCCAGAAAGTGGTGCTCTCGTTAAGGCCGTTAAGAATGCACGTGAAGCCGAAAAGCTTGCTGAACAAGAAGAGCAAACGCTTAAGAAGAGTACTGCCTTCAATAATCCAAATCCAACAGACGTATCCGTTGAGCAACTCTTTGCTAATATTGCTGCAACCCAGGCGCGTATACTCAAAGTTATTATTAAGACAGACGTCTATGGTTCCGCTGAAGCTGTACGCAATGTGCTTGAAGGAATTAAGTCGAATAAAGTCAGCTTAGAAATTGTTTCTGCTGAAGTGGGTCTAATTACAAAAAATGATGTACTCATGGCAGGCGCTGCAGGCTCTGTCATTGTTGGCTTTAATACTAAGCTTGAAAACGGAGTAACTTCTGTCGCTAAACATCACGGCGTACGTATTGAAACCTACGAAATTATTTACGAACTAGGTGATAAAGTACGCGAAATGATGGCGGACTTACTCGATCCTGATTTAAAGGAATCCAAACTAGGAGCTACAGAAGTACGAGCAGTATTCCCGCTTGCGAAGGGCTTTGTAGCTGGGTGTTTAGTCACTGAAGGTAAAATTACGCGTAACGCTATGGCACGACTACGCCGAGGCCGTGAAATTATTCACCAAGGTAAAGTCGGAACACTTAAACGTTTTAAAGACGATGCGAACGAAGTTCGCGCTGGCTTAGAATGCGGTATCAAGCTCGATGACTATAATGGTTATAAAGTGGGCGATGTTATTGAGTGCTTCGAAGTACAGAAGGTAAGAGCCTCCTTGTAATCGAGGGTTTAGCCTCGTTATAACGTCTTGAAATTATGTCTAACCGCACGGTTCGCATTAATGAGCTCGTTCAACGCGAGTTGAGTGATATTTTAAGAAAAAAATATCAAGTAGAGTCCGTTGCGATTACTATTTCTGAAGTGCGTGTTGCTCCAGATCTACGCGATGCTCGCGTCTTTGTTTCTATTGTAGGAGATGATTCTTTCGTTGAAGAGCGTCTGCGTTGGCTTAAGAAACAAGCGCATGATATTCGTGAAGAGATTAGTCGACGTATTGTTCTAAAATATCTTCCTAAATTTGAGTACCGTTTAGATCTCTCAGTAAATCGTGGTGTCAGACTTTTAACTATTTTAGATGAGATTGATAAAGACGATTTAAAGCGTAATCCAGATAGACCGCCTGTGAAAAAGTCGGAGGATGAAGCATGATGCAAGAGTTCTTCTACCCAGAATTTAAAGATACCTTTGGTCGATTATTAAAGTCACTCGAAGGTAAACGAGTTGCCATCGTCGGCCATGCCCGTCCCGATGGAGATTGTATTGGTTCTCAAGTCGCTTTGGCTCGTGTACTTAGAGCTACCGGTATTCAAACGACGTGTGTAAACGCTGACCCTGTTCCCCGTAGATTACAGTTTCTCACGCATGAGGAACGTTTTTTAAATGCGGAAGATGTTTTGAATCGGCCTGTTCCCTGGTCGGTTATTTTTGTCGATTGTGCCGATCAAGCGCGTGTAGGGGATCGTCTTAAGGCGCGTTTCTCCGTCGCTGAGGGGTGTGTTGATCATCACATATCTAATCAAGGGTTTGCCTCGGTTAATATAATAGATACTAAATCAGCAGCTACTTGTGAAATCTTAGCAGGACTTTTCTTTGATTTAGGATTAGAAGTAGATGCCATTGCAGCGCAGGCTCTTTTTACAGGAATCCTTACTGATACAGGTCAATTTAGATTTAATTCTACAACACGGCGCTGCTTTTTACTCGCAGGAGAGCTCGTCGCACGAGGTGCTTCACCGGCACGGTCTGGGTATGAACTATTTTCTCGAGAATCCTTAGGTAAGATGAATTTACTTAAGCGCTATTTAAATTCACTGGAAATGTTCTGCTCTAATCGCGTCTGCGTGGGTGTTCTTCCTGAAGGAATATTTGAAGAAACAGGAACCTCTGCAGAGGATACAGAAGGTCTTGTCGATTATGCACGCTGTATCGACGGCGTAGAGGTGGGAGTACTCGTTGAAGAACGACCAGGCGGTGGTAAGAAAGCGAGTTTACGCTGCAACGATCCAAGCTACCGTCTTGATTTAGTTGCTGCTCAATTTAGTGGAGGAGGGCATGCCTGTGCCGCAGGGCTTAATCTTCCCCCACAGTATGCAGATCGTTTTATAGAACGTTTAGTTGAGGCTTTATCTCTACGTATAGCAGAAGTAGATAAGACTAAGTATTTAACTCCTAACTCATAATCAGCCTATGCTAGTTCCTCAAAAAGAACTCGATGGTGTTCTGCTTGTTGATAAACCGCGTGACCACACCTCCCATGATGTTGTTGCGCGCTTAAGAGGCAAGCTACGCACAAAACGTATCGGCCATGCAGGTACGCTAGATCCCATGGCTACAGGACTACTTGTTATTCTTGTTGGTAAAGCGACTCGCTTGTCTCAGTACTTGATGGGCGTAGATAAAGAATATGAAGGTACAGTAGAATTAGGTAAGGTTACAGATTCTCAAGACCTTGATGGTCAAGTGATGGAAACACGCCCTGTACCAGAATTTACAGAAGCTCATATTAAGGCTGTCATTAAGTCTTTTTTAGGGGATCAATATCAAATACCTCCTATGTACTCGGCTATTAAGGTAGATGGTGTTCCGCTCTATAAAATGGCAAGACGGGGCGAGGAGATTGCGAGGGAGCCTCGTTTTATTCGTGTTGTGAGTTGGGAGATGTTAAAATTTGTATCTCCGCATATCGATTTTAGGGTACAATGTACGAAAGGAACTTATGTGCGTACACTCGCTCATGATCTAGGCCAAAAACTAGAATGTGGAGGATGTTTATCAGCCCTGCGTAGAACGGGCTCAGGTACGTTAAAAATAGCTCAGGCGCTCACCTTGGAACAAATAGAAGCGCTTTCAATTACAGAAATTGAAAAGCACCTCGTTCCTTCGTATGTTGCAGCGCCTTCTCAGTTACTCGCGTGAAAACTGTTCAGTCGTTTAACTTAGTTGATGCCTTAGCGATTAAGGATAAGGCTTTGTTTGTAGCAATTGGTATGTTTGATGGCCTACACCTTGGTCACCGCGCGGTAATTAAAGCGGCTTTAGAAGCTGCTACTCGCGCAGGGGGCGCTGTTATTGTGCTTACCTTTAGACCTCATCCCAGTCGACTGTTTAGAGCTGAAACACCGACGCTACTCATGCAAACAGATTCGGTTCAAGCTGCACTTCTTGCTGATCTTGGAGTTGATGCTGTTGTCGTGCATCCCTTTGCCTCAGAATTTGCTAAAATTAATGCCGAAGATTTTTTACCTTGGTTAAAAGCTAAATGGCCAAAATTAGCTGGAGTATTCGTAGGGGAAACATGGCGTTTTGGTGCTAAAAGACGTGGCGATATTCATTTACTTACAGCATCTGCTAAGCACTTAAATCTCGAAGTGCTTGGAATCCCTTCCGTCATTCAGGATGGATTACCCGTTAATTCAACACGTATAAGAGCACTCATTTCGGCGGGTGAAATAGCCGCAGCTAATGCGCTGTTAGGTTATGCTTACTTTTCAGTTGGTAAGGTTGAATTGGGTAAACAACTTGGAAGAACACTTGGCTTTCCAACGTTAAATACCTTCTACGCACCAGAGCTAAAACCGCGTTATGGGGTATACGCTGTTCGTATATCCGGCAAGGGACTCTCTTTGCAAGGGGTGGCTAATTACGGACTTAGACCTACGGTTGAACAAGTTACTGACCCAAAGCTTGAGTCTCATAGCTTAGAAAAGGGGCCTTGCCCCTTTGATTACGGAGATGAGATTACGGTTCAATGGGTAGATTTTATCCGGCCTGAAATGAAATTTAGTTCTTTAGACGAACTTAAACTTCAAATTACAAAAGACGTTGACTCAGCTAAAAGAGTGTTCGGCATAGTCTAGTTATGACTACCCCTATACTAGGCATTGATCTTGGTGGAACTAAAATTGAAGGTGCTTTTATTGATCCTAAAAATCCTGAGCGTGCTTTATCTCGCTTAAGACTACCTACTGAATCTGAACAGGGGTATGATCATATACTCGCTCAGATTGTTGGTGTTGTAGAAATGCTTGAAAAAGAATCAGGCCTTTCGCGGCCTAAAAAAATTGGTATCGGAACACCCGGTACAATTGAACCATCTACTGGATTACTGAAGAATTCAAATACGTTATGTTTAAATAAACACCCTATAAAAAAAGATTTAGAGCGTTTATTAGGTGTACAGGTAGAAGTTGCTAATGATGCCAATTGTTTTGCTCTAGCTGAGACTATTTTTGGAGCAGCAAAAGGACGTAAAAATGTAGTAGGTATTATTATAGGAACGGGAGTAGGGGGCGGTATCGTCATAGACGGTAAGGTTATTAATGGATTACATGGTATAGGGGGAGAGTGGGGACATAATCCAATGAATGCAGAAACAGCACCGTGCTACTGCGGGCATAAAGGCTGTGTAGAGAATGTCTTTAGTGGACCTGCCTTAGAACGCTTTTATCTTGAACACTCAGGTAAAGCAGCTCGCTTACCGGAAATTGTTAAACGTGCAGCTGATGGGGATGCAATTGCAGGAGCTACCTTAGATAGACTCGTGACTAAATTTGGTGAAGCCATTGCAGTTATTATAAATATTTTAGATCCTGATGCAGTGGTGATAGGTGGAGGTGTGGGTAATATCGATTTACTTTATACTCCAAGAGCTCGAGCAGAGGTATTATCTCATTTATTTAACCATGAAGTACGGACTGAATTCCTTAAACCTACACTCGGGGATAGCGCTGGAGTATTCGGTGCGGCGTCCCTTACGCTTTAAGTAAAGCAGGGTTTAGGATAAAACGAGTCCAGGCGCTGAGTTAAGGCTTTGTTATCTATGCCATGACTGGACTGCGCCAAGGAGTGGCTAGATAGGGTATTTTTGGTACACCACGAAATATAGCCTGGTTTTATACTTGTCGCGCTTATTATATCACTATATGATATATTTATATTCTAAATTATCAGTATAACGTATAAATGAATTATATAATCAAAAATCCTCAACAATTAGGACCCTTGATAAAAGCTTTAAGAAAAGAAAAAGGAGTAACGCAGGCTAGTGCTGGTAGTCAGGCGCATCTCAATCAAAATGCAGTATCTTTAATCGAATCTGATCCTGGCAGCTCGTCCGTGCAAAGACTGTTCAATCTTATGCATGCTTTAGATATAGAATTCGTTATCAGAAAGCGTGAACTATAAACACCTTAACGAGAGTTAACGGTGAATACCTAAATGAGGATTCTATACCTACTGATACGTTAATATGGTGCTCGGGACAGGACTCGAACCTGCACGCCTTGCGGCACACGCACCTCAAGCGAGTGTGTCTACCAATTCCACCACCCGAGCAAACTAACCAAGGAAGGTAAAGTAAGAAACAATGGCATTAATTTGTCCAGCTCTGAGTCTAAGTCATTTTTGACGTAAAATAACGCTCGCAAATAAAGCCGCATCTCGCGAACAGTACGTATACCCCATGAATGATCTCTCTATGAAGCGTAGTGAATTTTTAAGTAGCGCTGGAATTGCCGCTTTGGGCCTTTTGGGGGCTAAAGCTGTATCTGCGCAAACACCTGCTCCAAGTAATACGAGTGCGCCTTTAGCCCCATTTAAAATGTATGTAGGTCACCAGCATGATCACTCCTCGGGTACCTTAACTTTACTTTCAGCTTTGGGCGTAAAAAATATTTGTAGTGGATTACCTGCTAGACGCATGGGCGAGGAGTGGTCCGTAGATGGACTTGGACGACTTAGAAAACATGTTGAATCGTTTGGTATTACTTTGGATGCAGTTCCTCTGCCCATGAGTTCTAGTCCTGTTGCGCAAGCCGAATACCCAGAAATATTTTTAGATAAAAGTACCGCGCGCGATAAAGCTATCGATGAAATCTGCCAAATGATTCGTAATGCAGGTAAAGCAGGTATACCGCTATTAAAATATAATTTTACTTACTTAGGCGTAGTTAGAACGGGTAAAGCTTATGGCCGTGGTGGCGCACAAGATCCTAATTTTATATATTCAAGGGCAAAACCGCATCCTGCAATGACTCAAGCAGGAGATATGAGTGCTGAAGAAAACTGGGCAAGAATTGAATATTTTTTAAGTCGAGTGATACCTGTAGCAACTGAATGTAAAGTAAAGTTAGCGCTGCATCCAAACGATCCTGGATTACCTCAGGATCGTCCCTACCAGGGTATTTATGCAGTGCTTAGTTCTGTTGAGGGTCTAAAGCGTTTTGTTAATACCAGTCCAAGCCCGTACCACGGACTCAATTTCTGTCAGGGTACGATCTGCGAAATGCTTAAAAATCCTAATCAAGAAATAGGAGATATTATTCGATACTTCGGATCTCTAGGAAAAATTTTCAATGTTCATTTTAGGAATATTAAAGGTGGATTCTTAAACTTTCAGGAATGTTTTCCTGACGAAGGCGATGTAGATATGGTAGCCGCGCTTCGAGTTTACCGTGAAATAGGATATTCTGGAATGATTATGCCTGACCATGTTCCTTCAATCGAATCTGATACCCAAAGAGCACGCGCCTTCTCGTTTTGTTTTGGTTATATCCAAGCCCTGCTTCAAGTTATTAAGCAGGACGTCTGACATGCGCTAGTGCTATTAATTTTCATGCTTGGGGTAATTCTATTCGATCTTAGCAGTGGTGAACTCATGCTAAATTAAATAATAAAATTAACGATCTACTATTATAGTAAGAGTAGATTAAGCGTCAGAAAGGTCATCTATGTTTATTCACGTGTCCTATGCAGAGAATCTAAATTTATTATTAATAGCTAAGGCTAAAAGATATAGATCTGTAATAAAGCCACTCTACATAATATCAAAAAAGAATGGAAAATACGTTTAACCGTCAGACAAATTTCATCAGGAATGAAATTGCATCCAGGAACTAACTATCCTCTATGAAGTTGGCGCTCTTATTTTGAAATTGAATGAATAATAGTTTTAGACCAATTTTTTCTGGATATCCGATAGCTATGATTGAAATTGTAACCACTCGTCTGAATCTATCATTTTAACCCAGTCGGATTTTGTGTAGTCGGTGTAGTTTTCTAAATGTTGTTTTAAGTCAAAACAACAGAACCTTGCTGCATCTGTATGTGGATCTTGGCTTTTTTTACTCTGGAAATAGGAAAGCCACTTTATGTATTTAATACTAGCCTTATTAGGTTCAAATGTGAGTACACCTGCAGGTCCCTTTATTCTAACGGTAGTTCCGTGTGATGATAATGTTACTAATCTAAAGCTACCGCGAGTACACCATTCTGTACCATTATTTATTATTGCTGGATAATCTGATAAAATAGTTTCCGCTAATGTATCCAATAATTGGTTTTTCTTCCAACTTTTTTCATCAATTTGTTTTTTGATGTTAATCGGAAGATTGTTTCCTTTTTTGGGTTCTTGATTAATTTCAGCGGATGAGTTTTTGTTTTGTGATGTAGTTTTTACTACATTGATTTCACTGTCCTGCATATTGATTGGGGAATCAGAATTTGCAGAAATCAGAGGACGATTTTCCTTAAGTTTTGAAAGTAGCTCTGCGTTTCTCGAGGTTCGTGATTTCATAAAAGTATTTCTAAAGCTAGTTTTAAAACGAGTTCCCTGTACTGTCCCGATACTGCATGCATGCCATCCAGTTGTACGTTCTCGTATGGTGCAGCAAGCGGTAGATAATTTGTTAAAACTCTAACTCCATTAATTGCTGGTAAAGTCATTGTTTTACCAACTCGGGTTTGGGTTCGAACTTTGTTAAAGAGTATCATCACCTTAGCGCCGATTTTTATATGTTTAAGAGCAAATTCAACTGCAGGAATTGTTGCTTGCACACTTATCGGACTTTTTTCAGTAACAATCACAAGGCGATCTGTAATTTGAAGTATAGGCTCTAGTGTTCTTTGACCTGATAAATGATTTAGATCTAATCTCCCTGGTGTATCACAAAGAGTTACATCAGGATTTTCGTTGATTGATTTAGTCGGAATTTTACCTATTTCGGAATTCCACCAACTTAGAGATCCTTGTTCGTCACGGTCATCAAATGCTATGGAATAACCTGCCGAGTGCAGGGTTCCGCCGATTAAAATACTCGTTGTTGTTTTCCCTACGCCTCCTTTTTGGTTTAAAAACGTGATGTGCATTGAAATGCTTGGCTTACGAAATGGAGTCGCTAGTATATAAAGTGTATATTAACGACTTTGGTGGTCCAAAATGAAAACTCAAGGCAAACTAGCTAACGATTTAATTAAAAAATATGTCTTTTTGGCGGCAGGCTTGGGATTTATTCCAATTCCTATAGCTGACGTAGCGGCTATTTCAGGGCTACAGATTAAAATGTTATCTGAGCTAGCTAAAATTTATGAAATCAAATTTTCAGAACATCGCATTAAAGCTATAGTTACATCGATTTTCGCAGGAGTTATATCGCAAGAAGTAGCAATCATTGGAGCTAGCTCGGGTCTCAAAGCGGTGCCTATATTTGGCTATTTTGTCGGTGCAGCCACATTGCCTATTGCCTCTGGTACAGTTACATATGTGATCGGATCATCTGTTATTCAGCATTTAGATAGTGGGGGTAATTTTGAAAATTTTAATCCCAAGAATATACAGACTAATTTTAAGGCTAAATTTGATGAAGGTCGTAAGTTTGTTATTAGTCTATCTAAACCTAAGTTAAATCGAGTAGACGAAGAACCATATAAGTACCTAAAAATTTACTGTATTTTAAAACCTAATCTCGGAAAATATGGCAAGGTATACCTTAAATGTTACATTAATGGACTTAGGCCGGAAAAATACATTGGTACCATGGAAGACTTTAAGTCTAAATATGGATCAGATTTAGAAAACGCTAAGGACAAGATTATTAAAGATTATAGAGGTTCGTTTATGGTTTATGTTGAGCAGACGTTATTTGAATCTACAGATAAATAATTATTTTTTGGCTTATTGTTGGTATTGCCCTATATAAAAACGATGAATTATGACTTTAGTTCAAAAGAGAAACATTCGCTACATGCGCCTGAACCTAATACATGGACAAGGCGTAAGTGGGTAGGTTCTGTTTTTGCTGGATTAATGACAGCGGGGTGTTCACGCCTAAGGATGAATTCGGAGAAGCCTACCTTAAACGTAATAGCTGTTGAAGAATTTACATCACCTGAAGTATTTAAATCATTTGAGGATGAAACTGGTATTCAAATAAAACTTACTTTAGTAGGATCTAATCCTGAGTTTATGGATATAATGACTTCAGAAAAAACTAAAGTCAGGTATGATCTTGCATATCTTTCAGCGAGTGCTTTAGCTCCTGAATTGTTAGCTAGGAAGTTGCTTAGTCCTTTTAGTTCTAAATCACTGCCTAATATTGCCTACATTGATGAAAAGTGGATTCGTAAAATTGAAAATGGCAGTTTATTTGCTGTTCCATACTGCTGGAGTTCTACAGGTATAGGTTATAAAGAAGACACTCTTTCTAGTATACCAAAGATATGGAATGATTTCTTTGGAAGTACTTTAACTAACCGCAATCGTCAGCAACCACGTTTATCCTGTATTGATGATCCACGAGTAGCCTTAGGTACTGCTTTAATTAGTATGGGTATGTCACCTAATCCTACTTCTATGTCGGATATACGAAAAGCCTCAGTTAAGTTGAGAAGTATTAGACCAAGAATAGTTGATTTTGATGTTAAAAATACTGATCTAACAATACTTAACGAAAAAGCTGATTTGGCATTAATGCCTTCTGGTAACGTTTGGCAACGTATAGGTATGGCAAGAAAGAATAATAGTATACTATATGATGAGTATAATATTGGTAACACTGAATTAAAATCAGATAGCCTAGAAAATAAAAAATCTGTGCTAAAATTGCGTATGTCTATTCCTGTAGAGGGTTCTCTTTCCCTTACATATTCTTTTTTAATGCTTAAATCTTGTGGCAGTGCCACAGATGCTGAAGCATTTGTAAATTATTTGCTTAAGCCTACAAATGCTGCCGCGAGTACAAATTATACCTTCACTGCTAACACAATTCCTAAATCGAGAGCTCTTATAGACCCATTAATAATGAATGGGCCTTCTTATTTTGATAACTCGTCAGGAAGGGATTTAGTTTTAGACTATTTGCCTGAATACTCTTCTGATTTATTTCGAGCTATATGGAAAAAATATAAAGCAGGTGTGCTTTTATAAGTTAAGTTGTGGTTTTAACTTAAGATTATTTTTTATTTTTTGATTTAGGTGCGGTTTGCTTATCCGTTTCAGCAGGGTTAAAATCTGAAAGTAAACTTGATGAAATCAAAGGTAATGACTGGTCTCTGCTGCCGAAAATAACAACTTTTGTATTAGGTGACTTAGCCAGTTCCAATGATGCCTCAATACCTTTAAGATTTATGTAAGCTTGAGAAATACCACCGTTAATAGTACTTTGAAAATCTTCAATACCTTTAGCTTCGATTTTTTTACGATCCGCTTCCTTGGTTTCTGTTAAGAGGCGATAATCCATTTCTTGAGACAATTGCTGCGCTTTGAGCTTAGATTCAATTGAGCTCTCTACTTCTTTTGGCAGGATGATGCTCTTAATTAGTAAGTCATCTAAAAGTATGTAGCGCTCGCTTAGTTTTCCCAACGCACCCTGTTTGGCTGCTTGTAAAATAAATCCTTGAGAGGTGTAAATTTCTTCTGGTTTATACTGACCTATGACAAGGCGTAATTGAGCTTCGATTTCAGGTTTAATGATTTTTTCGACATACTCCGGACCTATGTTTTTATGGAGTAACCCAAGTTGATCGACAAAAGGTCTGTAACGCGTAGATACCGAAAGTTTTATTGTTAGACCGTCCTGTGATAAGACGGTAAATTCGTCAGAAACTTGCTGAATTCGTGAATTGTAGATTGTTATTGAATTCCAAGGTAATACTAGACTTAGTCCCTCTCCGTACACTGTTTGAGTGTCAGTGCCACCAAGCAGACGCCACTGTACTCCATTTTCGCCAGGTCCTATAATTACAACAATATCCTTCCATAAAAATGCCGCCGAAAGAAGTGATAGTAAAAAGACAGATACAATAAGAAGCTTATATCTTCTCCACGTATTTGTAATGTTTGATATAACAGTGCTGGGTAAATTAAATAGCCAGTTAAAGAAACCTCTTTTATTTTTGCGATCGTTATTACTAGATTCTGCCGACTCAGAAGTAGCTGTTATATCGATGGTTTCCATAGGTGCTTATGTATCAAATCTTATCTAAATAGGATATGCTTAGTGTATATAAATAGAATTTGTATTAGGTAATTTTTGTCTCAGTAAGTAAGCCGTATTCCATTGAAAAACAACGGTCGCAAATATGGAAATACCTGTCGTCATGTGTTGCTGCAATAATAGTCCTACCGCTGCTTTTAAGTTCAGGTAATATAACTTCATAGAAGTGCTTTCTGAAGCTAGGATCTTGATCGGCAGCCCACTCGTCAAATATGAGTACTTCTTTTTGTTCTAATATAGCTACAATCAACGCCAGACGTTTACGTTGGCCTGTTGACAAAGAAAGATGTGAAAAGCGACCTTCAATGTAACTTGTCTTATTTGCTAAATCCATAGCCGTCATGAGACTGTTAAGCTTATCCTCATCTATGGGTGAGGTTGTATATATCTTTTCAAATAAATGGAAATCGGTAAAGATTATCGAATATAGATTACGAAACCTATGATAGTTAGCAGGTGTTACAATCGAATCATGAATTAAAAGTGCACCTGAGCTTGGCTTGTATAATCCAGTAATGACTTTAAGGAACGTAGACTTGCCGCTTCCATTTCCACCCTTAATAAAAATAATTTCGCCTTTATTAATCGATAAATTTATGGGACCGATAGAGTAGCCAGGCGTATCATCTACTGAAGGGTATCTAAATATTACATCCTTAGCCTCGATCTTATCGAATGCGTAAGGTTTTGGAATTTCGTTATAGTTTACTGCTAATTTGTTAGATAGTTCATTATCTAAACTTTCTTCCATTGCAGCGATTGCTTTTATGGAATTACTTGCTTTTGAAATTTGAGGCAGAATTCCAACTACTTCGCCAAGAGGTCCATATATAAAAAGAATAGTAGCAGTAACCTGTGATATAATCGAAGAGGATGTGCTCGATATCTTAGGTAAAATAAAAATAACTGTGCCTATAAGTAGATAAAAAGATCCGAATGCTATCAGGGCGGAGTTTACAAATATATTAGCTCCATTAATTTTAGAATCCCTTACGCTATCAGCAAGTGGTTTTAGATGATCACTAAAAAAAGATTTATTTTTCTGAGCATCGATCTTGAGTTCTTTGAATCCGCTCCAGAATTCATGTACTAGTCTAAAATAGTCATTTTCTATATCTAAACTATGTTTAATAACTGGTTCAGCAGCTTCGACTGAAATTCGGTAAGCGAATACGACAATTACAATGAAACCGAAGGTGAGGGCAAAGGCTGCAACCGAGTGTACTAATATTAAAGTAAACGCTACAATGAGCATTACTGCCGATGACGTAGCAGTAATAACCTGAGACGCAGTAGTCGAAATGCGCTGCGCTTCTGTAGTGAGTAAATTTAAAAAATGCGACGTTTCGGAATTTTCAAAATAAAGAAGGTCTGTTCTTCTTATTTTATCAATTATTCTAAGTCTTATTTTATCTACTATTGTCTCAGTAATGACAGTTATCTGGGTTAGGCTGTACCGCCTTGATAACATTATAATTACTGCAGTTACTAAAAAAAGAATTAAGTTTGCGAATACACTTTTTGAGTTTCCACTAGCTGCAGCTGCTTTCAATACGATCGAAACCATCAAACCGCTAGCTAATCCATTTCCTATGGTTACATACGCGACCTTTCTACCGTCTGAACCGGACTCTTTGAGTAAAAAACGTATAAAATCCATGAGCTTTCTTTAAATGTTACGGTTGGTAATGTTATGCACAGCAGTTAGAGCTTAGTGTACCTAACCGTCATCATGTAGCCAACCGATTTACACTTTAGAAAGCAACCTGAATACCCGACATCACTTGGGTCGAATTGGTCTTAAAGCCACGTGGCGCTACAGGATTGCGCTGTAGCTGAAGTGTATTCTTAAGTGATAATGACTTGGAAAGTTGGCCAATTAAGGATAACGAACCGTTGTAGCTGTAAAACGCTGTGTTATCAAATGCCTCTAAAGCCTGAAGCTTTTCCTCAATACTAAGGGCAGGGGTAAGTTTATATGTTATAGATTGGTAGAATCCGTACCCTAAGTGATTTGTGGCCTTTGCAGGGGCTATTTCTTTGTACTGAAAGCCTGCGAGTATTGGCCCATAGAAAATATTCCATTCATCGTTATTTACTGCCTGGTACGGTAAGCCCACCATTTGTAGAAGACTTCTATCATAGCCTTGAGGCTTGTTTTGGCCATAGCTAGTCATACTTGAAATGCGAAAGTCTTTACTTATGAAGTGTTCATATGTGAACAGTGCTGACTTCGAATCAGAAAATGCAGGATATGGTTTAGTTGCAGAGTAGGCGAGGCTAGCATCAAAACTTATAGAATTAGTCTTACTTTGTCTTTTGATGTCTACATTTAAACTATAGTTAATGTTATCACCTATTCCAGCTGATGGTGCAGGTCCTGAAGCATATGAATAAGATATGCCTGCTGAGCGGCTCCATTTTGGAGTATTTTCATCTGTATTAGTCCGGGAGTCTTTATTTTGAGTGGTTACTGCTACTGCAGCTTCTTTGGAATCGCTTGATGGTTTATCCAAGCTTTCGGTGCTAGTCGATATTGATGAGGACCTTGATATGATAACTGAAGATGCAAATTCAATATTTCCAAGGATTGAGTCTTTAAACAATACCTTGCCTTCAGACTCTGATGTAATTTTACCTACAAGCGTGGTACCGTTTTTAAGTGTAATTGTCTCAGCGCTTAAAGCGACAGGTAACATACTTAATGATAATAGGAACGCTATTAAGCGAGATTTGAAATACATAATTTAAGCGAGTTATTAGTTGATAAAGAGTTTAATAGTACAAAAAAAATGCTCCAGAGTACTGGAGCGTTTTTTTAATAGTTAAAGTTTAGTTAATTAATCTTTTTGAGTTTCCTGCTTAGGCGTTTGAGCTATGTAAACAAGGAGGCCTACTAAAGGAGTGAGCACTAGGGATATTGCAAAATTACCCCAGAAGCCAAATTTATGTTGTCTTCCAAGATAACCGATTAATGCACTCATTAATGCGATCGGAATGATAAATAATGGTAGATTCATAATAAACGTTTTAAATGTTTCGCCTGATTATTAGATTGAAGTTGGATTAAGAACTTCGTTTTTGATTGATTGTACGTGAAGTAATCCAGCTTTAAATTCTGCTTCAAAGTACTGTTTCATTTTTGCTGGTTTAAACGTTAAAAGTGTTCCACCTGTCTCGAAGTGCATCACAAAAACTTTGCCTATAGCGTAAGTAGTTGCACCAGCTGTTATAGGAACTGATGCGGAGCCGAGTGCAGTGCCTACAAAAGGAATGAATTTTAGTGCACTCGAAACTAGGCCACGACCTAGAACAGTTGAGCTCCAGCCACCAATTAAAGAAATTATTAGTCCACGGATACGTTCTGTATTTAAATCTTTAACTTGATAAGATAGCTCTGAAGTTAAATCTTTAACTTCATACGAAACTGCGAGTTCATTAATCATTTTAGCTTGAGCAGTAGAGATAGCTGCAATGTCCAAACCTGGTACAGGTATAAATCCTGCACCCATAGCCCATAATACGTTTTTGCGGATGATTGCTTCAGCAAGTAAAGCTCTCGATTTTTCAGATGGTATATCAATGACTGGATTTTCTTCAGAGGACATGATTAGTTATAATTTATAAACTTTAAGGCGATTAAGTATCTAGAAGAACACAAAAAGACCACCAAAAGTCAAACTTAATTAAATTTATGTTTTTACCTTATTTTTTCTAATATTAGTAGAGCCGATATAGGTCTAATGAATCGTACTATTAAAATACTGTATTACCTTAAGAATCAGTAATTAAAGAAGATTCACTGTTCGAAGCCCCAGACATTATGTAGTTTCGTTTGAATAAACCGTCGCCCAGCCGTAACGCAATAAATGAGAGAACAAGTGAAGGTGCCGAAACTATAATAATAGATATTAATAACCCAGAGCTATGTTTACTTAGTAAATCTGATATTAATCCAATTATATATGGAGCAAAAGAAGCAATTAATGAACCTGATGTAAAAAGAAAGATTGATGTAAGTCTACCTCGTAAATGTGCAGGACTTATATCTTGGAAGATTGTTATAATTTGATCTCCCGCTGCAGTAAAGAAGGCCACTTGGATTAATATTAGGACATACATTTGTGTTATAGACGTCGCAAAATACTCTACACAAAGTACACCCGCTGATGCTAAAACACAAAATTGGAATATTTTACGCGAAGTAATTTTGCCAAATTTAAGTTTAAGCTTACTGTATAGAAATCTAGAAATGGCTAATCCAAGGGGGGATGACCCTAGTATTACTAATCCTAAGCCTGAGCTGAGTGTACCTGTTGAAAGTTTAAATGTTCTGGTTAGAACGGTTGGTGTCCAAGTGGAAATTGAACCCATTGCTAGCAAAGCAAAACCATAGGATAAATATAAGCTAGCTGACGACCTCCAGTGATTTTTAAAATAATTTTTAATATCGGAAGAGTTAGTTGCTAGTGGGTCATGCGCTATAGATTTTCGCTTAATTTTGCCTATAGAAATTATACAGAGAAATAACGGTAGACCTAAGGAAGCTGCTATATAGAAGGTTATTCTCCATGCGGATGCGTGCTTCAATATTTCAGGTAATAAGTTGGTATGCTTAACTACAAAATCATTTAATAAACCACTCATAGCCATACATATACCAGTAAGCATAGAGTTAGCTGTCAGATATATCATATTAGCCGTAGGCCTCGCTTCTTCATCAAACAAGTCAGGGATCATCGAGGATGATATCCCCATCAAAGCTCCTTCAAAAATCGCAAGTAACATTATTCCCACAAAAATGAGCGTAAGGCTGTTAGCTAAGCCAATTGCAAATATGCCTATTGACCAAATTAATACACAGAAGGCTAGCAGTAAATGACGTTGAGTTTTATCGGTCAGCCATCCAATTGCAAATCCTGCTAAACTTGAGAGTATTGCTGTACTAGGACCAAATAAAAATCCCATCGACGAATCATTTAATCCTAAGTCTTTTTCAATAGGATTAATTGATAACATCACTAGCTGCCTGTTTAAACTACCAGAAAAACAGACACCTATTAAAACTATAATAGCCCACCAACCTCTTCGGTTGTGGGCTATTGATTTCGTGAGCATATTTTAATACAATTAAAAAATATTTATTAATATTTATAAGATAAGCGTACGCCAATTTTGCGTGGATGTATATCTACGGTTTCGCCACTAATGCTTATGTTGTCATAAGCATACGTATAGTAGTTACTGTTTGCTAAATTTTGAGCATATGCTGTTAAGCTATAGTTGCCCTTAGAGATACCTGCGCTTAGATTCCAGATATCGTAACTTGGTACGTCAAAAGGAAACGCGAATGATATTGGTGCTGGGAAAAGATTTTTTGGTACGTATGCTAATAAATTGCATACTTTAGAGCCAGTGTATGAGTTCTCTAAGCGCACATAAGTGTTAAAACTTTCTAACTTTGAGTCATACTCAAGATGTAAATTAAATGACTTTTTTGGTGCATTTAGTAATTCTTTACCAGCAAGATTTAAAGGCTGTATTGCTCCAGGAATTACTGCGTTTGGAAAGCTATCAAATTTAGTTGTATCTAATCCTGCACCTCCACCTAATTTTAAGCTCTTAGTGAGTAAGGCGTCAAATTCAAGCTCAGCGCCTCGACTGGTTGATTTTGCAGCATTTTGAACTCCTGAGCTTTGTGCAACAATTGCACCTGTTGATGAGTTTCTAACAGTAATTGTTGTATTAACCTGCATGTTTGACCAGTGCATATCAAAAATAGATAAATTGTATCTAAATTTATTATTTAGGGTTGTACCCTTGATACCCGCTTCATAATTCCAAAGTGTTTCAGGGTTATAACGGGGCAGTGAATTACCTTGTATTCCACCATCGCGGTAACCCTGAGATGCTAATAAATATACAGACATATTATCTGACATTTGTTCGCTTAGTGCAAACTTGTTGGAGAAGTTACTAAATGAACCGCTTTGTAATGGCACAGCTGAAGTTACATAGCCATTTGGAGTAGCGCTTACGCCAACTTGGGAAATAAATTGTGAATCATAAGAATAGCGTGCTCCGTATGTGAAAGTTAACTTGTTTGTGATCTTATAGTCAGCTTCACCAAAGATAGCGCGATTCTCGAATAAGAAGTTCCGATTTTGTTTAAAGAAAACAATGCCACTTGGCGCGCCAAAAGGATTTTGAGGTCCAAGAACTACTTCTGTGCTTGGTGTGTTAGATACCTCAGTGTAATTAGCGCCTACTGTAAATGATAAAGAACCTTGTAAAGAGGAAGTTAAACGTAATTCTTGGCTTCTTAAGTAACCATCTGTTACATTTCCTCTAACATCAAGTGCTTTGAAACTAGCGTCACCATCGCCGTATTGATGATTCGTAAATCGAGCGAGTCCAGTGACTGAAGTTAGCTTAAAGCTATCAAAGGTATAATTAAACTTGTTGTTAAGTATCCAGTAGCGAAATGCACTTCTATTTGGATCGTATTGATTGACCGTGCTATTATTTGTAGGGTAGTAGGGTAGTCCTGAATTGAAAGGAGTTAGTGTTCCGTAAGTTCCGATTGCGCTTACACCTAGCACTCCTGTAGGTACTGCTTCATTCATACCCGAGAATTGGTTGTTGTATGTAAATGTTGTTGTATTCGCGAGTATATCCGTTGGTAGATATGCCATCGCTATACGCATATTTGAGTTCTCTTGATTATCAGTTCCTCCAGTTGGATATAGATTTTTTAGTGAACCTCTTGTTTTATAATAGTAACTTGTAGCACGAATTCTTAATGCTTTTGAAAGAGGTAGGTTTATTGTGCCTCCAGCTGAATAGGTATTGAGATTGCCTACTTCAAAAAATGCTTTGGTTTCAAATTTTGAAGTCGGAGCTACATTTGATATATTTACAGCACCACCCGTTGAATTTCCACCGAAGTAAGTTGCTTGTGGACCTTTGAGTACTTCGGCACGTTCTACGTCTTGTAATATAGGATTTGTAAGAAATATACCTAGATTTAGTTCATCAATATACACAGGTACACTTGTATAAATTCCACCCTGTGCGCTGCTTATGCCACGTATAGTCAATGATCCGCTTCCAGGACTGCCCCAATCATTAATATTAACATTGGGAGCAAATTCAAAAACGTTCTCTAAATTTGTTATGTTTGATTTCTCTAAATCAGCTGCTTGCATTATCGATAAGCTTGCTGCCACAGATTGTGCATTTTCGTTTTGGCGCCTAACTGAGACGATCTCTGGTGGAAGTACAGAAACATCTGAAATAGAGTTTTGCTGTGCTTTTAGACTGCCTACGTCAAGACTAGCGCATGCTATAATCACGTATGCGATTGTTTTAAGGCTCTGTACAAAGCCTTTGGCATGATTTTTATCTATTGAATACATGGTGTGTTGTTCTGAGTTTAGCTCTTGTAATTGTGGTCTGAAAACCACCGAAAAGACCACCAAGTATACGCAAGCTTAATTTATAACTATTAGTTACAAAACTGTTACAATAGTATTTAAAATCTAAAACTTAACTAATCTAGGTTCATAATTTCTTAAAAGTTAAAATAAGTGTTTTCGCTTGTTTTTATATCCACAAAAAATCGATTTAAATATCAGTAATTCGCGTTTATAAGGTTTAGATCTCAATACCAGCAGTCGTGAATTTAACCTAAATTATATAATAAAATTAACGATTTACTATAACAGGTAGATTAGATTCAGAGTCAGGAAGGTCATCTATGTTTATTCACGTGTCCAGTGCAGCGAATCTAAATTTATCAATTATTGCGATGAATTCTTCCTTGGTCAAAGTATAGCACGTGCTTAAGAAACACGCACGTTTGATGCGTGCACTTAGTTCAAGGCTAGTATACCAAACACGCCGCATATTACCCGCCATTGATTAAAACGGCCTTTTCAGCTTCTCTTATTAATGCTAAAAGTATAACTATCTTTAAATTGTTGTGTAGACACGAAATGGTCTCATTCAAGAACTAAATGGTGGACCCTACTGGACTCGAACCAGCGACCTCTTCCATGTCAAGGAAACGCTCTAACCAACTGAGCTAAGGGTCCATATTAAGCCGAAGGGAAATCAAAAGGCTCTCTAGCCTCAGGGGCAAGGGAAAATGAATACTGTTAACCGTACTAGAGTCCGGATTCACTCGCAGGCGATAAGGTTACTGCTTTATAGGGATGATGATCCAGAAGGTTTGAATGCCAGCCTTTTACGGACGGCTGCAGTAAGAATACATGGGTATAAAAGTAGAGAGGAATAATGGGAGTATCTTTAAGTAAAATAGTTTCGGCTTGAGTAAGTAAAACCGATCTGTCGTTTAGGTCATATTTTTGTGCTGCAGCAAATAGCGCTGCATCGTAATCAGCATTAGACCAACCTGTAAAATTATTACTACTCGTAGAAAGCCACAGGTTAAGAAAACTGGTTGGATCTTCGTAATCTGCTATCCATACCGAGACTAAGATTTGATAGTTGCCCGTTTTGCGATCGGTTTGAGACGATTTTACATCTTCATTTATTAAACGAGTGTCTATCCCTAGTTCTGATTTCCACATACCTTGGATGGACTCTGCAATAATTCGTTTTGAAAACGTATCGTCATACAAAATATCAAAACTAGGAAGTCCTTTACCCTCAGGATAACCTGCTTCTCGCAGTAGACGTTTAGCTTCCTCAATATTTGTATTCAGAAGTTGGGGCGGAGTATAGGCATTAATACCTTGGGGTGTAAACGATCCTGCAGGAATTTGTCCTCCGCGTAATATTTTATCCGTTATTTTTTTACGATCAACGGCAAGTGCAAGTGCCCTGCGTATCCGTGGATCGCTTAAATAAGGTCGCTTGGTATTGATACGGTAGAACGAGGTTCCAAGGTAAGGATCAGTTCTTAAATAGGGACCGCCTTTGTAGGCATCAATTTTGCCTGCAGACAGGGTATCTGTGACATGAAGTTGTCCCGAACGAAATGCTCTTTCTTGAGCATCGGCACTATCTAAAGGAAAAAATTTAATCGCATTTAACGCTACGTGACTCTTGTCCCAATAGGTCTCTGCTTTATTAACAATAATAATGTGGTTGGGAGCCCAAGCTTTAAGCAGAAAAGGGCCGTTTCCAACAAAAGTAGCTGGCTTAGTCCATGGACTAGTTCGCTCCGTTAAGCCTTGAGCAATTTCTGGAACAGGAAACCATGCCCAGTGAGTTAATAGAGCTAGGAAATAAGGCGTAGGCCGCTCAAGTGTAACACGTAGAGTGTGTGCATCGAGTACCTCTACTCCTACTTGGTTGAACGCTTTATTTAAGCCTTTATTATATGCCTCAGCACCTTGGAGGACATACAATAAGTTAGCGTTTTCAGAACCTAGTTCTGGACTAAGAATACGCTTCCAAGAATTAAGAAAGTCAGACGCAGTTATAGCTTTACCATCAGACCAACGAGCATCCTCGCGTAAAGTAAAGGTATAGGTCTTTAAATCCGGAGACACTTTCCAGGATGATGCGACTCCAGGGACGGGATGTAAATCAACCGGGTCCTCGCTCACTAAGCCCTCAAATAAGGCAGTGATAACTTCTTCCTCTGTTGTTCCCGTAGCAAGTTGAGGATCCAGCGTAGTGACCTCGTAGCCAAGTCCTGCTAAAAGAATGTTATCTTTATTAGCGCGCTGTACCGCCGTTTCTCGCTTGAAACAGCTTGATAAAGTAAGTAGTGATAATGTTAATACAAAAAGCTTAACTATGCGGATACTGATCTTCATGAGTGCTGAATTAAAACGACTGCATGTGCTGCTATAGCAAGACCGCTGCCAATGGCATCAATCCCTTCATTGGTTGTTGCTTTAATGCCTATCGCACTCGGGCTTAAGCCTGTCGATTCAGCTAACACTGCCTTCATGCGAGGTACTTGAGCTAACACCTTTGGTTTTTCTGCAATGAGAGTTGCATCAATATTAATCACATTAAACTGATGCTTCTTTAATTCTAAAATCACCTGCTTTAGGAGTAGTTGAGAATTAATATCTTTGTACTTTGGGTCAGACGGTGGAAAGAAGTGGCCAATATCGGGAAGCCCAGCAGCTCCTAACAGCGCATCACAAATAGCATGAGTTAAACAGTCGGCGTCACTGTGGCCCTCTAAACCATAGTCGGTATCAAATTTTACACCGCCAAGCACGAGTGGTCGTGCAGGAGCAATGCGGTGGATATCGTAGCCATGTCCAATTCTAAACATAGTAATTTTTAAAGACGTCGCTTACCGTGATGAAATAAGAAATTCGATATACGCTAAGTCCGATGGATGCGTGAGCTTTGGATTGGGATATTCGTTTTCTAAAAGAGCCACGGGATGGCCTATCGCTTCAACAGCTGCAGTGTCATCGGTTACGCTTTTTTTCTGGGCTGCTATTTTGGCATAACCCTTAACGATCAGCGCTTTTGAAAATACCTGAGGCGTTTCCATTGCCCAGAGTTTGCTGCGATCGATTGTTTTTAACCGTGCAAGTTTTGATCCTTTTGAAACTTCTTTGAGTTTGATTGTATCGCTTACTCGGTGGGCGAGGACAACAGCATCACACTTTATAACAACTGCATGCAGTTGTTTAATTGTTTCTGGGTCTATTAAAGGGCGAGCGCAGTCATGTATAAAAACATAATCTATATCTGCAGGTAAAGCGCTGAGCGCGTTCATCACGGAGTCCTGTCTTTCTTTACCTCCTCTGACCAGTAAAGAGGGAGTAGGGGCATAAGCGGAAAGTTCGAGCATTTGTTGTTGGTCTCGGTACACAACGACATACAGGTCTGCTACACCACTTTTTAGAAATGCTTTTGCAGAATGGGAAAACAAAGGACTTCCCGCGATAGGTGCTAACACTTTATCTTCTACACTGTCTTGCATACGCTTGCCACTACCAGCTGCGAGAAGGATGACTGCTGTTCTGCTCATAAATTATGGTTAAAGAATTTCAGTTTGGATCGCAACTGCAGCAGCAGCGGGATCTTTAGCTTGAAGAATCGGACGTCCAACTACGATATAGCTTGAACCTGCTTCTTTTGCAAGGCGTGGAGTCATGACCCGTTTTTGATCATCATTTCCAGCTTCCCCTGCTGGTCGAATACCTGGAGTCACTAGCTTTACATCCGAGGAAAGAACAGAGCGTAATAAACTTACTTCATGCGGTGAACATACGAGTCCCTTAAGTCCTGCACCAGTTGCGAGGAGGCCCAGGCGTTTTACTTGAGCTGCTGGTTCGTG
>Ga0209188_1000485_pt1 | contig 38676 bp, 34 predicted proteins | sample C_130625_EF_Meta_FD_187307 | JGI IMG/M metagenome (GOLD analysis project Ga0209188, IMG submission 187307) | Freshwater microbial communities from Lake Croche, Canada to study carbon cycling - C_130625_EF_MetaG (SPAdes) (version 2) | ecosystem: Environmental > Aquatic > Freshwater > Lake...
CATTCAGTGAGTAAGTCCATGGATATTGCTAGCCTGTCTCAAGGTTTGATTGAGGTAACCACTTGGCAAGACCGTTTGCTGCAGTGGTTGGAGCGTATTTACGCCAGCCCAAAGATGTATCAGTGGTCTTTGGGTAACCCCTTCACGCGTTGGATCACAAAACGTCGCACGCAAAAAATTTTCGACTTGATGTCGGGGTTTGTTTACTCCCAAGTGCTGCTGGGCTGCGTTCGCTTAGACCTGTTCAAAATGCTCCACCAAAGGCCTTTGAGCCTGCAGCAAATTTCACTGCAAACACGGCTCCCAGAAGAAGCTTTGCAGCGTTTGTTGCTGTCGGCAGTTTCTTTAGGGTTATTGGAGTACCGCAGCCATCAAAGATTTGGCCTGGGTGCTTTAGGTGTTCCTCTGGCTGTGCATGCAGGAATCGGCGCTATGGTCGAGCACAACCATTTGTTGTACCGCGACATGGAAGACCCCTTGGCTTTTTTGAACAATGCGTGGCGGGGCAGCATGGCCGAGTATTGGCCGTATGCACATGATGCGCAAGCAGCCGAACGCGCAGCCCAGGAAAAGTTCAGCCGCTATTCAGATTTGATGGCTTCATCCCAAGAATTTGTCGTTCAAGAAATTCTTGGCTCCTACTATTTTGAAGAGCACCGTTGCGTTTTAGATGTGGGCGCAGGCAAGGGCCGATTTGCCAGTGAATTGGCCTTGCATGCCAAGCACCTGTCACTCAAATTATTTGATTTACCCCCTGTGCTGGAGTTGGCTAAGGCTACGTTTCAAAGCAAGGGATTGATCGATCGATTGGACTTATGCCCCGGTAATTTCTTGCACGACCCCTTGCCCCAGGGGGCTGATTTGGTCACTTTGGTACGTGTAGCGCACGACCACCCAGATGCGGTGGTTCAGCAATTACTGCAAAAAATACACGACGCACTGCCTGCGGGCGGAACTTTGCTCTTGGCCGAGCCAATGGCAAATACCTACTCCCAAGGCGTAGACGGGTTGACGCAGACAGATGCGTACTTTCATTTCTATTTGCTTGCCATGGGTGCTGGTCGGCTTAGAACCCCAGAGGAGCTGATGGGGATGATGCGCAAGGCAGGTTTTATGGGTGTGGAGCAGGTTCCCAACAACATGCCGATCCATGCGCAAATCCTTTTGGGTCGAAAACATAAGTGTTTCCCCTAGTTTTCATCAAAAACTGTAAATTAAGTTTGACACTCAACACTGTAAGGTTAAAAATACACTCATGAAATCCACTGCAGTCGTTTTTGATAGACCCAAGAAATTGTCATTACAGGCGCTCGAGCTTCCCAATATCGAAGCGGGTCAAGTAGAAGTGGCTGTGCAGTACAGCGGTATCAGTACCGGTGCCGAGCGCATGTTGTGGGATGGCAGCATGTCAGCCTTGCCAGGCATGGATTACCCCTTGATCCCAGGTTTTGAAACCTTTGGTCAAGTGGTCAAAGCGCACAAAGGTGCCAAGCTAAAAGAAGGCGACATGGTTTTTGTCCCGGGGGCCAATTGTTTCTCGGGTGTCAAAAGTATGTATGGCGGAGCCGCATCCCGATTGGTGGTGTCGGATACGCAAGTTTTGCCCGTCTCCGATGCGTTAGGGTCGGATGCTGTTTTATTAGCGCTTGCCGCCACCGCGTACCACGCCGTTTCAGGCGGTGGCACACAGGAACCTTTCACCCCTCCCGACCTGATCATTGGCCACGGTGTGATGGGGCGCTTGTTGGCGCGACTCACCGTTGCGGCCGGATGCCCTGCGCCAACGGTGTGGGAAACGCAACCCGAGATCGCCAAGGGCGCACAAGGCTACGAAGTCATTCGTCCTGAGGATGACCCACGCAAAGACTACCGAGCCATTTATGACGTCAATGGCGATGCGAGCGTTTTGGATCAGTTGATCCAACGCATTCGTCCCGGCGGTGAAGTGGTGCTGGCTGGTTTCTACAAGCACGGTCTTCAGTTTTCTTACTCGCCTGCATTTGGACGTGAAGCGCGCATTCGCGTGTCTGCCGAATGGAAGAGGTCCGATTTGTTAGCAGTCAATCAACTGGTGAACAACGGCCAACTTTCTTTGAAAGGTTTGGTCACACATGTGCAAGCCTTTCATTCTGCCAACGCTGCCTATGAGACTGCGTTTGGCGATGTTTCTTGCCTCAAGATGGTTTTGGACTGGAGTGCCCACGCATGAATAAACAATCAACGTCGAACGAACAAACTATCCAATTCGTGGATCGTTTGCGAGAAGAGGCTGCCATACCAATGGATGCCGTCAGCACACAGGAAGTCACCAAAGAAACGCAAATTATTGCAATTTACGGCAAGGGCGGCATCGGTAAGAGCTTCACCTTGGCCAATCTGAGTTACATGATGGCGCAGCAAGGAAAGAAAGTTTTGCTGATTGGGTGCGACCCCAAAAGTGACACGACCAGTTTGTTGTTTGGCGGCCGTGCGTGTCCCACCATCATCGAAACCTCATCCAAGAAAAAATTGGCTGGTGAGCCTGTCGCCATTGGCGATGTCTGCTTTAAACGCGATGGCGTTTATGCCATGGAATTGGGTGGGCCAGAAGTCGGACGTGGCTGCGGTGGGCGCGGCATCATCCACGGCTTTGAACTGCTCGAGAAACTCGGCTTCCATGAGTGGGGCTTTGACTATGTGTTGCTCGACTTTTTAGGTGATGTGGTGTGTGGAGGATTCGGTCTTCCTATCGCCAGAGACATGTGCCAAAAAGTGATTGTGGTTGCCAGCAACGATTTGCAATCTTTGTATGTTGCCAACAATGTTTGTTCGGCTGTTGAATACTTCAGAAAACTCGGCGGCAACGTGGGCGTAGCCGGCATGGTCATCAACCGCGACGATGGAACCGGAGAGGCCGCCAACTTTGCCGAGGCAGTGGGTATTCCTGTGTTGTCGACTATTCCTGCTAACGAAGATATTCGCAGAAAGAGTGCGAGCTACGAAATTATTGGACGTCCCGATTCAGTGTGGGGACCGATGTTTGCAGAACTTGCGGAAAACGTGGGTACCTCACAGCCCGTGCGTCCTAAGCCTATGACCCAAGACCAATTGTTAGGTCTATTCGCAGCTTCAGCTGTTGGGCGCGATGTGGTGCTGGAGCCTGCAACCCAATTTGATATGTGCGGCAAAACCGACACCAGCAAGCCAACGCTTGAAGTTGTTTACGACGAAGTTTGAGTTCAAACAAGTAGTCAATCATGATAAAAACCATACCGATCATTGCCTCGACGGACAAAGTGCCAGGGGGTATGAGCACCTCTATAGAAGGTGACGGCATGGGTTGTCATGCAGGCGGTGAAAAAATGTTGGCTGCTGCCAAAGCCTCTGGTAAGTCAGAGGTGTTGGCGCAATATGCCAAAGACTATCCAGTCGATCCCAAAGCGGGTCCGCACGACCAACCGCAAAGCATGTGCCCAGCGTTTGGATCGTTGCGCGTTGGACTGCGCATGCGACGCACCGCCACTATTTTGTCGGGCTCCGCATGTTGCGTTTACGGCTTAACTTTTACATCACACTTTTACGGTGCTAAACGCAGCGTGGGGTATGTACCTTTTAACTCGGAGTCTTTGGTCACAGGTAAGCTGTTTGAAGACATTCGTGAGGCGGTCTACAACGAAGCGGATCCAGAAAAATATGACGCCATAGTGATCATCAACTTGTGCGTGCCTACTGCGAGTGGTGTGCCTTTGCAGTTGCTGCCCAAAGATATCAACGGGGTTCGCATTATCGGTATTGATGTACCGGGTTTTGGTGTGCCAACGCACGCTGAAGCCAAAGATGTATTGGCTGGTGCGATGCTGAAATATGCGCGCGAAGAAATAATGGCTGGTCCAGTTCAGGCACCCAGAGCGGGGCGTTCTGATAAACCAACTATCACGCTGCTGGGCGAAATGTTTCCAGCCGATCCCATGATCATTGGGCGCATGCTGGAGCCCATGGGTATCGCAGCAGGGCCGGTTGTCCCCACGCGTGAATGGCGTGAGTTGTATGCAGCGCTTGACTGCGCAGCGGTCGCTGCTATTCATCCTTTTTATACCGCCAGCATTCGCGAGTTTGAATCTGCGGGACGCCCGATTGTGGGATCAGCACCTGTCGGGCACGATGGCACCGAAGCTTGGTTACAAGCCATTGGGAACGCAGCCAATGTTGCGCAATCGCAAATCGACATGGTCAAAAACATCATGTTGCCAGCTATCAAAGGGGGGCTTGCCAAGTCGCCCATCAAAGGTCGTATCACTTTGAGTGGATATGAGGGCTCTGAGTTGCTGGTAGCGCGTTTGTTAGTCGAGAGCGGGGCAGATCTGCGCTACGTGGGAACTGCCTGTCCTAAAACTCCTTGGAGTGCATCTGACTGCGAATGGCTGGAGGCCCATGGCGTACATGTGCAATACCGCGCATCGCTAGAGCAAGACTTAGCCGCTATGCATGAATGGCAACCTGATCTGGCCATTGGCACAACGCCCATCGTGCAAGCTGCCAAAGAGCTGAGCATTCCTGGTTTGTATTTCACCAATCTCATTTCAGCGAGGCCGCTGATGGGGCCGGCTGGAGCAGGCTCTCTTGCGCAAGTGGTCAACAGTGCCATTGCCAATAAGTCTCGCTTTGAAGAAATGAAAGCCTTCTTTGGCGACGTAGGTACTGGACATGCAGCTGGTGTATGGGAGAGCTCTCAAGGCGTGCCGCAAAACAGACCTGAATTTGAAGCTGAAACGCGTAGGCAGCTTGAGAAGCAAGCCAAAAAACGTAAATCAGAGGCCATGATCTGATGCTAGTTCTAGACCACGATCGCGCTGGTGGCTATTGGGGAGCGGTATATGTGTTTACCGCTATCAAAGGCTTGCAAGTCGTTATTGATGGCCCTGTAGGTTGCGAGAATTTACCAGTGACGTCGGTGTTGCATTACACCGATGCGCTCCCTCCGCATGAGTTACCCATCGTGGTGACTGGATTGGCTGAAGAGCAGCTTGGTCGCGAAGGCACTGAAGGTGCGATGCGCAGGGCGCACGCCACACTCAATCCAGATTTGCCATCTGTTGTGGTCACTGGTTCTATTGCCGAGATGATTGGTGGTGGTGTGACACCAGAGGGCACCAACTTACAACGGTTTTTGCCACGCACCATCGATGAAGACCAATGGCAATGTGCCAACCGCGCCATGCTCTGGTTATGGCAACAGTATGGTTTACGTCATGTGCCCAAGCGCGTTCGCAAAGAAGGTGAAAGACCCCGCGTGAACATCATTGGACCGTGCTATGGCACATTCAATTCGCCGAGCGATTTGGCTGAAATTCGTCGTTTGGTTCAAGGCATTGGCGCTGAAGTCAATATGGTGTTTCCTTTGGGCTCTCACCTAGCAGACGTATCGCGTTTGGTTGAAGCCGACGTCAATATTTGCATGTACCGTGAATTTGGCCGTATGTTGTGCGAAGCACTAGAGAGACCTTATTTGCAGGCGCCCATTGGTTTGCACAGCACCTCCAAATTTTTACGCTCGCTGGGTGAGTTGTTAGGCCTAGATCCTGAGCCTTTCATTGAGCGAGAAAAACACAGCACCATCAAACCGATTTGGGATTTATGGCGTTCTGTTACGCAAGATTTTTTTGGCACGGCCAACTTTGGCGTCGTCGCGAATGAAACATACACACGCGGTATTCGCCATTTCTTAGAAGATGAAATGGGCCTGCCTTGTAACTTCGCTATTTCGCGTCTACCAGGTGCCAAAACCGATAACGCTGAAGTGCGCAGATTAATTGCTGAGAAAACACCCTTGGTGCTTTACGGCAGTTACAACGAACGCATTTACTTGGCCGAGTGTGGTGGCGGCGGCATGATGAAAACCAGTTTTATCCCTGCCAGTTTCCCTCTGCCCATTATTCGCCGACACACAGGCACACCTTTCATGGGTTATGCAGGTGCGACCTACATCATCCAAGAGTTTTGCAACGCATTATTTGATGCGCTGTTCCACATCTTGCCTTTGGGCACTGAGCTAGACAAGATCGAAGCCACGCTGGGACGTGCTTCTGTTGATTCAACGATTCCATGGGAGCCTGAAGCGCAGGACCTTTTAGATGCATTGCTAGAGCAGCAGCCAGTACTGGTTCGTATTTCGGCTGCAAAACGTTTCCGCGATCAAGCAGAGCGTGATGCAAGAGAAACCGGCAGATCACATGTGCAAGCACAAAGATTTGCTGAATTGTTCGGACAGTCGACGACGGGGGTGCATGCATGACGCTTGTACGTTCGTCGTCGGATGTCTGTTCATTCCTCCAGCCCGTCTGGGGGTTTATCTGTGGCGGCATTTATGCCAAAGCAGTCCGTCCTGTGCCCGTCAGGGTTCAGGTAATCGCCGCAAGGCATTTTGAAAGAGGCACTAACTATGACTGATGCAGCTAACCCCTCAGGGCTGTCAGACGAAGAAGCCCAAGAGTTCCATACGTACTACGTGCAGGGTTACCTGTTGTGGGCCGCAGGAGCTTTCTTCGCCCACAGCTTGGTTTGGATTTGGCGTCCCTGGTTTTAATAGAACCATAAACAGGAGGTATATATGACGAGTTCTAACGATGGCAAAACAAACTATCACCCAATAGATCACTACGAAGGTTATTGGATGATTTTTGTGATGTTGTTCATGGTTTTTATGGCGATTGCTTTAGTAGGCCAATTGTTCGTTCTTAATTGGCGCGTTTGGCTTCCTGGGGCAGAAGAGTCCATGACTACTTTTGACGCAGTGAAGACTTCTGTATATACCGTTATTTCTAACGTGATTTAAAAAAGGAAATTACTATGTGGCGCATTTGGCGTGTGATAGATCCCCGCAAGGCAATTGTTCTAACCGGACTCATGATTGCCTTTATTTCAACATCGATTCATCTGATTCAAATCAGTGGCGATCGATACAACATCAACAGCTGGCATCCCGATACGGCCAAGGCCGCAGCGGCGAGAGTTCAGCCCCAGAACGCGGCTTTGCCGCAAAAGTAAGGACCATTGGTCTTTATTCCGACAGACGTAATCCGCTCACATTGAACGGTACGTCTGTCTTTTTTGATTTGATAACTTTTCAGCCTACAAGACCTCAAAAACAGTCACTCGGTCGGAGGATGCAACTATGTCTATGTTAAGTTTTGAACGTAAATACCGCGTGCGCGGTGGTACTCTTTTTGGAGGCGACCTGTTTGATTTCTGGGTCGGTCCTTTCTACGTTGGGTTCTTCGGAATCACAACCATTTTTTTTGCACTTTCCGGCACCATGATGATTATGTGGGGCGCAGCCATGGGGCCCACATGGAATCCCTGGCAAATCAGCATTGCCCCCCCAGATATTTCATACGGCTTGCGTTTCGCACCCATGATGGAAGGGGGCCTATGGCAACTCATCACGGTGTGTGCTATTGGTGCTTTTGTTTCTTGGGCTTTGCGCGAAGTTGAGATTTGCCGCAAATTAGGCATGGGCTTGCATGTGCCTGTGGCGTTTAGCATGGCTATCTTGGCTTATGTGAGCTTGCAAGTAATTCGCCCAGTTCTGATGGGTGCTTGGGGTCATGCTTTTCCTTACGGTATTTACAGCCACCTCGATTGGGTGAGCAATACCGCTTATCAGTATCTGCATTTCCACTACAACCCTTGGCACATGATTGCCGTGACCCTTTTCTTTGCAACCGTGCTTGCTTTGTCTATGCACGGTGGCTTGGTGCTGTCTGCCACGAATCCTGGCAAAGGTCAGACAGTGAAAACGCCTGAGCATGAAGATACTTTTTTCCGAGATTTGATTGGGTATTCAGTTGGCACATTGGGTATTCACCGTTTGGGATTGTTCTTGGCGCTCGCTGGTGTTTGGTTTGGCATCGTCTGCATTGTGGTCAGCGGACCGTTTTGGACGGGTGCTTGGCCGGAGTGGTGGGGCTGGTGGCTCAATATGCCGATTTGGCGCACTTGATTAAAAAGAGGAAATTGAAATGGCTCAATATCAAAATCTTTTCACCTACGTGCAGCCGGTTGGTCCTTTGCACAATGGCGTGGACTTGCCCCGCGGGGATGACAAAAGGTTAGGTACACCATTCTTGGTGCACCTACTAGGGCGTATTGGCAATGCCCAAATCGGCCCTGTTTATCTAGGAACGCTTGGTCTTGCGTCCTTGATTTTCGGCATCGCTGCGTTCAACATCATTGGCTTCAATATGCTGGCCTCTGTTGACTGGAACCCCATTCAGTTTGTGCGTCAACTTTTTTGGTTGGCGCTGGAACCACCAGCACCTGCTTACGGTTTGAATATTCCGCCCCTTCAACAAGGCGGATGGTGGCTAATGGCTGGCTTCATGCTTACCACGTCCATTCTGCTTTGGTGGACGCGCACTTACCGTCGCGCTCGTCAATTAGGTTTGGGTACACACGTGGCGTGGGCCTATGCTGCAGCCATTTGGTTGTTTCTGGTGTGTGGTTTTTTCCGCCCCGTCATGATGGGTAGTTGGTCTGAGGCGGTGCCCTTTGGCATATTCCCCCATCTGGACTGGACGTCGGCCATTTCCTTGCGCTATGGCAATTTGTTTTACAACCCGTTTCACGCACTGTCGATCGTATTCTTGTATGGATCGGTGTTGTTGTTTGCGATGCACGGTGCCACCATTTTGGCGGTGACGCGATATGGCGGCGAGCGCGAGATTGAACAAATTGTGGACCGCGGAACGGCCTCTGAGCGTGCTGGCTTGTTCTGGCGTTGGACCATGGGCTTTAACGCCACCATGGAATCTATCCACCGTTGGGCTTGGTGGTTTGCAGTGTTGTGTCCTCTAGTAGGTGGTATTGGTATTTTGCTCACAGGTACTGTGGTGGATAACTGGTATCTCTGGTCCGTCAAACACCATGTTGTGCCAGCGTATCCCTTGGGTAGCCCAGTCGTGGTCGATCCCGCAATTTTGGGAGTTAAACCATGAAAATAATTTTTAAATTAGCGCTTGCTATTTGGGTCGCGTTCATGCTGTCAGGCTGCGAACGCCCGCCGATTGAAACGGTTCAAACGGGTTATCGCGGAACGGGTATGGAGCAAATCTACAACCCGAGAACCTTGATCAAGCAAGCTTCTTTGAATCAAGCGCCTACCGCGCCAGATGCCGCTTCTGCTGACGGGCCTAAGGCCGGCCAGGCTTATCAAAATGTGAAGGTCTTGGGTGACTTGAGCGTTGGTCAATTCAATCGGCATATGGTTGCTATCACGCAATGGGTTGCACCGGATCAAGGCTGTGCTTATTGTCACAACGTTCAAAACTTCGCAGATGACGGCAAGTACACCAAGGTGGTGGCTAGGCGGATGATCCAAATGACGCAAAAAGTCAATCAGGACTGGAAGCCTCATGTAGCTGAAACGGGTGTAACTTGCTACACATGCCATCGTGGTAACAATATTCCGACCCAAGTTTGGACAGAGCCAAAAGACCGTAAGTATGCGGGTGGCTTATTAGGTGATTTGGCAGGTCAAAACATCGCGACCAAAGAGGCGGGGCTGTCTTCATTGCCTTTTGATCCCTTTTCGCCTTACCTCAAAGGTGCAGCACCAATTCGCGTCAACGGTAACGAGGCGATGGCAGGTGTGGGTGCCAATGCCAACCGTGCATCTCTCAAGCAGACTGAGCACACGTACTCTTTGATGGTGCACATGTCAGAGTCTCTAGGCGTGAACTGTACGTATTGCCACAACACACGCAACTTCCAATCTTGGGAAGAGTCTAGACCGCAACGTGTGACTGCTTGGTATGGTATTCGTATGGCGCGCGAGTTGAACAACGAGTACTTGACGCCTCTCACCGATACCTTCCCGCCCCATCGTTTGGGGCCTAAAGGCGACGTGGCTAAGGTCAACTGCACCACTTGCCACCAAGGCGCATACAAGCCACTTTATGGCGCAGCGATGGCCAAAGACTTTCCTGAACTCCAGGTTTTAGCTAAGCCTTAAACTCTGAAATTCACAAGGCCTGCACCCGTTGCGGTTCAGGCCTTTTTTTATGGAAATTCAGACATGATCGATGCCCAGCAAGCTAGCGCTGAGGACCAAACGGCCGTTATCTTGTTGGCCGACATTGCAGAGGCCTCAAGGCTGTGGGGTTGGTCGCGTATTGTGAGAGGCCCTCGCGCTTTGCGAGACATTCCAGGAATGTTATTTTCAAAAGTTTTAGGAAGCGGCTTGGATGGCGGCTTTGACTTGCGCCCTAGTCGATCACGGCAAGGCTTATTTGCATTGTTCGATTCATCGCAAAAGGCACAAGATTTCATTGCGCACTCGGTACTTGTTCGTGCGTATCAAGATCGGTCTAATGAATTTTGCTCGGCCACTCTTAAAACATTTTCATGCCGCGGTAGTTGGGACGGTATAAGTTTGCAAGTGAATGCCGAACCCCCTGTAGGGGGACCTGTGGCAGCTTTAACAAGAGCTTCAATCAAGTTCAACAAAGCGCCTGCTTTCTGGCGACATGCGCCGCCCTCACAAACGGCACTGGAAGGTGTGGATGGATGCCAATTGGCGGTGGGTTTAGGTGAGGCACCTTTTTTTCGCCAAGCCACTTTCAGTATCTGGGATAGCGTGACAGACATGAACGCCTATGCAAGAACAGGTTCGCACTTAGTGGCGATTCAAGCAGCGCAACAACACGGCTATTTTTCTGAATCTATGTTTGCGCGTTTTGTACCTTTAAAGGTGCAAGGCCAATGGATGGGCAAACACTATGCATAAATCTATGCGAACACCCCGCGTAGTGGTGGTGGGCGCTGGAATTGGAGGCTTGGTCAGTGCTTTGGTGTTGGCGCATCGCGGACTGGACGTCACCCTAATTGAAAGCGCTAGCCAACCCGGTGGAAAAATTCGGCAGGTGCAAGTTAATGGCGTGGGAGTTGATTCCGGTCCTACCGTCTTCACGATGCGGTGGGTCTTAGACCAAATGCTGGAACCTCTGGGCATATCGCTTGAAGATGTGTTGCAAATGGAGCCCATTGGAACTCTCGCCCGACACGCTTGGGATGGTTGTCCGCAAACGTTAGATTTGTATTCGGACACAACACGCACGGCCGATGCGATTGCGCAATTTAGCAGCACACAAGAGGCGCGCCGATTTTTAAATTTTTGTCAGCAAACCCGTGCCTTGTATGACACGTTAGAAAAACCTTACATACGCAGCGCGCGTCCAAGCCTCTTCAGTATGGCTAGCGATTTAGGTTTAAGTGGTTTGGCCACATTGAGTAGCTTGGGTCCTTTTGCCAGTTTATGGCGCAGCTTAGGTAGACACTTTCACGACCCGCGCCTGCAACAACTGTTTGGACGCTATGCCACGTATTGCGGTTCATCACCTTGGTCTGCACCTGCAACACTGATGTTGGTCGCGCAAGTGGAGTTAGATGGTGTTTGGTCCGTGAAAGGCGGAATGTTTCAAGTGGCATCCGTCTTGGCAAACTTAGGTGAAAAGCATGGTGTGCAATCACGCTATGGGGCGGTGTGCTCCAAGATTCATACACATCTCGGCAAGGTGAGTGGTGTAGAGCTTTCTACAGGCGAGCGAATAGAAGCGGACCATGTGATTTTCAACGGGGATGTAGCGGCATTGGCTAACGGCATGCTGGGTGAAACCGTCAGCCATAGCGTGATGCCAGTTCAAGCAAAGCAGCGATCACTCTCTGCATTTACTATGTCTATGCATGTAAAAACCAGCGGTTTTCCACTGGTGCGACACAACGTATTTTTCAACAAAGATTACCGAGCCGAGTTTGAAGATATTTTTCACAAACGCCAATTGCCTTCGCAGGGAACCGTTTATGTGTGCGCACAAGATCGCAACGACAGTGGGCTGACTGAGCCTGAATTAGAAAGAATTTTGTGCCTTGTCAATGCGCCCCCAGATGGCGATACCCATTCATTTAATTCATCGGAGATACAAGCATGCGAATCAAGCAGTATGGCGCTGATGCGCCGCTGTGGCTTGGAGATCGAAGCCTTGCCGCAGCAGGTGGTGCGAACCTTACCCCAGGAATTTGCGCGTCTCTTTCCAGGCAGTGGGGGAGCCCTGTATGGCCAAGCGACCCACGGTTGGCTGTCGGCCTTTCGGCGCCCGTCTTCGCGCAGCAAAGTGCCGGGCCTTTACACGGCGGGGGGGAGCGTTCATCCGGGACCGGGCCTACCGATGGCCGCCATGTCGGGTCGTTTGGCGGCCGCGACGCTGATGGAGGACCTCGGTTTGATCAGCAAGTCCAGCCGGGTGGTTATCTCTGGTGGTATGTCGATGCGTTGAGTGACGATGGCGAATATGGTTTGTCCATCATCGCTTTTGTTGGGAGCGTTTTTTCACCGTATTACGCTTTGGCGCGAAGCCTTCAAGGTGGCGTTGCAGATCCGGAAAATTTCTGCGCCCTGAATGTGGCCTTGTATGGCAGGGGAGGGAAGCGTTGGACGATGACCGAGCGCGGTCGTGAGCAGATTCATCGCAGCGCACACCAATTCAAAATTGGACCCAGCAGTTTGCGATGGACTGGTGAAGAATTGATCATCGACATCGATGAGATCAATGTGCCTTGGCCCAAGCGTGTGAGAGGCCGCGTAACGGTTCGCCCCAAAGGGCTGTGTCGTTTTGTGACGGCCTTGGACAATGAGGGCCTGCATCGCTGGGGTCCCATTGCCCCTTGCTCAAGCGTCAAAGTCGACATGGAAAGTCCGCATATGAATTGGCAAGGCCATGCCTATATGGACTCCAATGAAGGAGATGAACCCGTTGACAAAGGGTTTTGGGATTGGGACTGGGCGCGTGCCGAAATGGCCAATGGCGATACCAGTGTGGTGTATGACGTGAGACCTAAAAAAGGACCGGGGCGCATTGTGTCGCAAAGGTTCTCTCCAGACGGAAGTCACACGCCCTTTGATGCGCCTACACGCCATCCCTTACCCGCATCAGCATGGCGAATCAAGCGCACCATGTGTAGCGAATCTAGCGAAGGGCCGCATATTGTGAGCACCTTGGAAGACACGCCGTTTTATGCCCGATCCTTGCTGAAAACAAGGCTTCTCGGAGAGGACCTCACAGCGGTGCACGAAACCTTGGATGTTCCAAGGTTGGTTTCATGGCCTGTACGATTTATGTTACCTTGGAAAATGCCAAGGCGGATTTGATAAAAAGCGGCTGGCCTATTTGGCTGTAAATGTCTTGAGCAATGTCAAGACGTCTTGCGGGTTATTAGAAATGACATCAGCGCCAAACATATCCGCTGTGACATCCATCAACATAAAAATAGGCCCGCCCATAAGAACCTTGACGTTTGGATTGCCTGAGCTTTTTCTTAGATCTTGAACAAGCGATTTCAAGCTAAGCAATTGAGATTCAATGGCAACTGATATGCCGATCACATCAAACCATTCGTTCGAGACTGCGCGCACCAATTCTTCTTTGGTAGATGAAACTTCAATCACCACGCTAGCGCCTTCTCTTCTGAATAAGTCCCCCACAATGGAGACTCCCAAAAGATGCATCGAGCCCGGTGCGCAACACATCATCACATTGGATTTCTCACCCTTGATGTGAGGACCATCCCGAAACTCATAGCCCAGTCGGTAAATGACATGGTGCATGTTTGCAAGGCCACACGTCACATCGGTAAAACTGCATAAGTCACTATCCCATAGGGCGCCCAAGTGCCTGGCTGCTGGAGTGATCAATTCTAAAAAAATGCTTTCCTGAGAAAAACCTTGTGCGATGAGGGAGTCCACAATCTTATTCACGCGCACTGAATCGCCGAGCCGACAGGCTTCCGTAAAGTCATTGAATTCAGGGATTGCTTCCCCGCTTGATGCTGGGGCATTTGGGGTGGCCAAACGTTCGCTGTAGTTATGAGAATTTAAAAGCCTTGGAATGAGTTGTTGCCCAATCACATCCTCCAGATACTCTTTACACTCATCATTCGCCGACCCTGAAACACTAAAACGCTGCAAGCTATTAGATTTAGGCATCTAAATTCCTAGATTGAGGCTAGCGTGCCAACTTATGAAGGTTGGAGGGTTGATCGGGGAGATTTTTTCCCAGCAAAATTGCTTGCCGACCCGCTAATCTAAGGATATTTTGAACAGTTTTCATAGCCCCAATTACTATCACTAACCCTAGGTTGTCCGTGACAAAACCTTCAGACAAGGGGATATTTTCGGGTTTATGGGCCCTAACTTAAGCGCTAGCGTCTACGTCGAGGTCGTTTTCTGAGGTAATTCCGAATTTTCTTAGTTTGACGTAAAGACTTTGGCGTGAAAGTCCTAGCATTTCAGCGGCAGAGGCGCGGTTGTTATGGGTTAAGTCGAGGGCGGCCTCGATACACATGCGCTCAATCGCATCGACTGTTTCGCTCACGATGTCTTTGATCGGGCGACGCCCCACCAATTGCGATAGGTCAGCAAATGGTTTGGGCAATGGCTGTGATAGCTCCGTAGATGACTGCGCACGCCTATTTAAATCTCGCACAAACATCACATAGAGTGGTTCTGGCTTTGCTAAAGAGACTGCCGAGATCTCCACAGGCAATGTCATGCCTGAAAGGGTTCTCACTTCGGTTGCAAAATTTCTCACTGGTTTTTGTTGTTTCAATGAGGTGTTCAGAACCCCCCAGTCCACTGCGCCGCGGATCAACCAACGCTCTAATGATTGTCCGACCACTTGTGACGCAGCGGTCAATCCCAAAAGCGCCATGCCTTCCTCATTCAAGCTTCTCACTGTGCCTGAGGTGTCTGTTAGAAGCCAACCATCTGGGAAGTGTTCCATCGCTTCGCTCAAAACCACAGACGCATCTGTTTGCAGATTAGAGGCGGCAGAGGGCTCGCGCTGGGTCAATCGCACTAAAAATTGTGCGCCACCTTCTTGCCTGAATACAGTCGCAGACACTGTGATGGGTTGAGAAGAACCTAGCAGGGTGGCGGAACACATTTCAATTCGCCCAGTTGCTAACGCAGTTCTAAGCAAAGATTGAACTTCGCCTTGGCTTTCAGGCTCAATGCACTCTCTGAAATCACGCCCCACCAATCGTTTGCCAGCATCCTTGAAAAGCAATTGGGCACCTGCATTAGCTTCTATCAAGCGAAATGAATGTGTATCGACCATCAACACCGCTTCGGGAGAGGTTTCAAACAAGACGCGATAACGCGCTTCGATGTGTCTAAGTCTCAGAAAATCACGTTCCATCGACTGCTGTGTTTCAACCAAGCGGCGTTGCAGCTCTGCGAGGCGTTCTAGGTTGCGTCCTACGGCCAATAATTTGTTGTCTTTGAGCGCAACCGTGATGTATTGAATTGCCACTTCACCGCCGGACGGCATGGGGTGATTGACGTGGCGCCAAAGCAGGTTTTGTGTTTCAGGCAGGGGAACCAGTAAGTCTTCAATCTTCTTCTTACTTTCAGTGGTCACCGTATCTAACCACCGCTTACCAAGCCAGCTATGACAACCTAAAGTTGCCATGGTGTCTTGTCCGGTAGACACATCTTCTATGACGCCCTTGTTATTTATAACTAAACTAACGTCTGAAACTACTCCTAATAACTTATAAAAAGTTACGGCTTCAAGATCAGCGAAGTTCATGGGCGGCTATAGTCTTGAATAATTGACTGATTATATAGTCAATCTTTCGATACACATACTAAATTATTAATATTATCAAAATGTTCAATTGGGTGGGCAACCTCCACGGGTGATGGGGCAAAAGCATTTTGCGTAACAATTTCTACGGTTTGGGCCGCGTCTGTCTGCAGTAATAAAGTTCCGTCCCAATTTATCGCTTCTGGTGACACCTGAGCCATGGGTCCACCAACGTATATTTTTAAATTGGGATTAGCCGTTGTTTTGCTCAACTCTAGTAATGACTGGGAGACGGCGTCTATATGGCGATCTGTTGAAATCGACAGCACAACGGCATCAAACCAGTCTGACAAGAATACTCGCTTGAAATCCACAATGTCTTGGGGGGATGCGAGCGTGACGCGCCAACCAGCCTGACGGAAGAATTCACTCAACATAAACACGCCAAGCCCATGCTGAGAGCCTGGTTCGGTCATCAATAGCAGGCTCAATCCATTTGATTCGGCGTTTCCTTCGGACAAAAACTCTTGGCTGAATTCGTGCATTACTCGGTGTAAGCGCGACAGGGCTATGGTGACATTGACAAAGTCCAACGTATCTCTGGACCAAAGTTCACCGATCAGTCTTGCCGACCCCGTGATACCAAAAAGGTACGTGTCTTTAAGGCTATGCCCTTGACTACGCCATTTCATCAAGATTTTACGAGTCTCTTCCATGCTTTTGATGGCGGCCTGAGTGAGCAGTTCAACTTGGCTTTGATCAAGCGCTACTAGCTCCGAAAATGTCGTTCCGCCCACCAAGCGAGGGCTCGAGCCAAGGGAATATATAGACTTGAAGTCTTTGGCTTCAGTTTCCCAAACTGGAATACCTGAAGTCTTAGTTTGTTTAAATTTAAACTGAGCCACGCTGACCCCCGTCTTTAAATAAATCTAATAGGAAATGGTTACGAAATGGCTGATCAAATCAGGGGCTCACTGCGGGTTGCATCGGCGTACAAAGTTCCGCCGCCGTAATAAGCCGTGATTTTTTCTTCTTCTAATTTCGTGACCTGATCTGGATTTTTGAGCGCAGGAACCGCAGCAAAATGGCGCGCATAAATAGCGTGCACTTCAACTTGGTTTCTGCGAATCAGTGAAAACGTGATCGGCAACAACACTGTTTTCCCACCCGTAATTTCAACTTCCAAATAACGGAACATCATTTCGGCCGAATCAATCCAAATGTCTTTGACCGTACCACCCTGTTTACCGTCGCCAGCCATCACTGGCAGGCCACGAGGGTCTACATCTTGGGTCGCGACGGAGAAGTCGCTGGCAATTCGTAGCGGTTGAATCAGTGGCACGCCATGCGTTGTTCGCTCAGGAACGTCCTCGCGGTTGGAATATGCACCTGCACCCACAGCGGCAGTCATGGCATCACCTGTTGGCTCAATGGGTGAACCTGAACTAGGGTGGGAAGCCACTGCGTTGTAGGCTGGCTCTTTACGTGTCAAGTCCGGAACTGTCACACGTCTTCCGCCTTCCAGCAGGAAAGTTTTGGGTTCGGGAATTGGGAACCCTTTGATAACAGCGCGTCCGCTGCTGCCAGACTCCATGGGGTAGCCTTCGCGATGGCCTTCCAATACAAGATACCAAATGAGGCCTGCGAAAAATATCCAGAATACATAGAGCAGTATTTGCGCTAGATCTATATATCCAGTGATGTTGCCTACTGTTTGCATAGCGACTTCTCCTTTTTACAACTAAATACGAGACTCGGTCAGACCGAGGGTTGAGGGGGTAACGGGTGAATGAAACGTGCTGCGTTTGACCAACGGCCCAACAGCAACCATGGTGAGAAATAACAAAAGCATTTCGACGTGGTAAACGACGCTGTAAGCCACTGAGGGGTCAGTCAAACCAGTACCCAATAGACCTTGAGTGGTGAGCGTGTTCACAGCATCACGCAAAGCGCCACCGAAGAACATGGCGAGGCCAGCCGCTCCAGCTTGTACGGCTCCCCAAGCACCTAAGGCCAAGCCGACGAAGGCCGCCTCTAAACGCATGGCGGTAAACAGAGTTCCCACGGCAAACAAGCCACCACCAAATCCGATGCCCAATGCGCCTAATTTGAATAGCCAACCAGCTTCCAACGGTGCCGAAAAAATCACTGCTGAAAAAGCAGGCAAGCCTGCCAAAGCACCATAGGCTGCTAAGCGCATAGGGTCCACCCCTTTAGCCAATTGACGCCCTGCCAAATAAAAACCTAATAGCCCACCGGCTGCCAACATGGCTGTGAGTGCACTGGTAGCACCTACAGTCAAATTCAAAATCTCACCGCCATAGGGCTCAAGAACAATGTCTTGCATATTGAATGCCATAGTGCCCAAAGCTGTCGCCCATAAAAAGCGCTTGGCGTTTGGCAATGCAATGAACTGAAGCCAGACCTCTTTAAAGGGGCGTCGAATTTCTGATTTCAATGCCTTGACACGCTCTGGGTTGCGAGGCTCTTGCTTCCAAAGGGCTACGCCGTTGAGTAGCAACACCACTAACGCAGTGCCTTGCACAACTTGCACCAAAATTTCAGGCGTGAAATTAGATAGCAGCAAACTAAACACCAAGCTACCAAATACAGCGCCTACCAAAAGCATGGTGTACATCAGGGCTACAACACGCGGCCGAGTTTCTTCACTGGCCTGATCCGTGGCCAAAGCCAGTCCCGCGGTTTGCGAAGTTTGCAAACCCGCACCCACCATCAAGAAAGCAATCGCTGCAGCGCCTTGGCCCACCCAGTCCGGAACAGGAACTTGTCCACCACCAGACAGCACCAACAATGCAAAAGGCATGACAGCAAGTCCTAAAAATTGAATCAAAGTGCCGCCCCACATATAAGGCACACGACGCCATCCAAAAGCAGAGACATGGATATCCGATCGGTAGCCAGTCACCGCCCGAAACGGAGCCACCAATAAAGGGAGCGCCAACATCATCGAGACCAACCAAGCAGGCACCAACAATTCAACAATCATCACCCGGTTCAGCGTGCCTATCATCAAGGCGGTGGTGATGCCCATGGTGAACTTGAACAGAGATAAGCGCAACAAACGCGCCATTGGCAGGCCAGGGCTGGCAACGTCCGCAAACGGTAACCAACTCACCGGAACTTGCTTGGCAAACTTGCTGAACGTTTTGGCTCTCATGCGCGTACCCACTCCATTGCTTTGGATTTATAAAAGCCACTAGACACTTTATGGCTGCGCGCGCATTGCCAATGGTTTAGAGATGCGTGCGTCTTCATGAGTTGCGAAATACTTTTTTCCGCCATAGGCTCCAGCCAGGGGGCGCGATCGCTTCTAGGCAGCAAGCGTCCTACCGAAATCATCAATGCCAACATCGGCGTGCGCGGTGCAAAGGTGAATACGATGGACGACTTGGTGCGTTCCGCCATTTGGGCTAAGGCTTCCACTGCATCATCAGTTTGGTAATGGATGATCGAGTCCATGGCAACGACATGGTCGAAGTGTCCTAATCCTTTGTCTAGCATGTCACCGCTATGGAACTCCACCAAGTGGGCTACATCCGAAGGAATGCGTTCACGGGCTAAGTTCACCAAGGTAGGCGACAAATCGATGGCTACCACTTGGGCGCCTAATCTTGCCGCCTCAACCGCCAAGGCACCTGTTCCGCAACCCGCATCCAAAATGCGTTTGCCCCGCAGGTCAGCGCCCAACCAACTGACCAATGTCGATCGCATTTGATCGCGTCCTGCACGCACCGAAGCACGAATGCGACCCACTGGCGCATCGGACGTCAGTTTGGCCCAAGCGGCCGCAGCTGTGCGATCGAAATAATTTTCGATTTGTCCACGACGTTGTTCGTAAGTGATATCAGTCATCTGTAAAAGTCTCAATCAAAACCCAAGAGATCAAAAATATCGCGGTCTTTCATGGGGACTGCTGTATAGGTCTCACCACCAAGCCACAAATTGGCGGCAAGTCGCATATATTCTTTTTGCACCGCTTCTAGTTCGGGGGAATACTCCATCTCGAAAAGAGTAGATTTTTTTAAACGGCTGCGGCGAATCACATCTAGATCAGGAAAATGCGCTGCGAGCTTGATACCAATGCGGTCGTTGTATTTGTCTATCTGATCTGTCGCTGCGCTGCGATTGGCAATGACGCCACCCAAGCGCACGTTATAGTTTTTGGCCTTTGCACCAATCGCTTGCACGATACGATTCATCGCAAAGATGGAATCAAAGTCGTTGGCGGTGACAATCATGGCGCGATCGGCATGCTGCAGGGGTGCAGCAAAGCCGCCACACACCACATCTCCCAAGACATCAAAAATCACCACGTCCGTGTCTTCTAACAAGTGGTGCTCTTTGAGTAGCTTCACAGTCTGACCCACCACATAGCCACCGCAGCCGGTACCCGCGGGTGGACCACCTGCTTCGACACACATCACGCCGTTATAGCCTTCGAATACAAAGTCTTCCACGCGTAATTCTTCGGCGTGAAAGTCCACCGTCTCCAGCACATCGATCACCGTGGGCAGCATTTTTTTAGTCAAGGTAAACGTGCTGTCGTGTTTGGGATCGCATCCAATTTGCAGCACACGTTTGCCCATTTTGGAAAACGCTGCAGACAAGTTGGATGAGGTGGTGCTCTTGCCAATGCCGCCTTTACCGTAAATGGCAAATACTTTGGCATTGCCAATTTTTACGCTAGGGTCGAGCTCGACTTGCAAACTACCCTCGCCATCCAATTTTGAATTGCGTTTTACCGTAGGGAAAGGTAAGGTTTCTACTGTCATGCTGGTGTTCCTTCATAAACGCCTTCAAGGCGGTCTTCTAGTTCTTCACTTGCTTGGCGAAGGGCTTGCAGAGTCTCGGCATCAGGCTGCCAATAATTGCGTTCTGATGCTTCGATCAAACGGTTTGCCACGCGGGCTGAGGCCGTAGGATTCAGTTTGGCTAAGCGGTCACGCATAGCGGGGTCCAGCATGAAAGTCTCAGACAGTTGCTTGTAAACCCAAGGTTGTACTTGGCCTGTGGTGGCAGACCAGCCCATCGTATTGGTCACATGTGTTTCAATTTGTCTTACGCCTTCATAGCCATGCTCGAGCATGCCCTCGTACCACTTGGGGTTGAGCATGCGAGTCCGGGTTTCAATAGACACTTGTTCTTTCAAAGAACGTACAGCAGCATTGCCTTTGGTTTGGTCACCGATATAGACAGGCGGGGTTTTGCCACCTTTAGCCACCTTCACTGCTTGGGTAATACCACCCAAGGTGTCAAAGTAGTTGTCCACGGTGGTGACGCCTAACTCCAATGAATCAAGGTTTTGGTAGGTCAGCTCTACATCGGCCAATGCGGTTTGCATGAGGGCCGTTTGTTGCACTGCACGCCCAGTACGCCCGTACGCAAAACCTTTGCGGCGCTTGTAGGTTTCAGCCAGTTCGCTCTCGTCTTGCCAACGGCTACTTTCGATCAAGTTGTTCACATTCGAGCCGTATGCACCCTCGGCATTGCCATAGACCCGCAAAGACGCGGTTTCTAAAGTGCAGCCATGCTCTTGTTGATAAGCCAACGCATGCTTACGGATCCAATTCTTCTCCAGCGGTTCGTCAGCCGATGCTGCCAAAAATGCTGCTTCAGCCAAGAGCTTGATTTGCAAAGGCATGAGGTCTCTAAAGATGCCAGACAAAGTCATGATCACGTCAATGCGTGGCCGTCCTAATTCCTCTAAAGGTATGAGGCTGGCACCCGCAATACGTCCATAGGTGTCAAAGCGTGGCATGGCGCCCATCAAGGCCAAAGCCTGCGCTATGGGGACACCTTCGTTTTTCAAGTTATCACTGCCCCAAAGCACCATGGCAATGGATTCAGGCAAGGGGTTGCCATCCGCACAATGGCGATCAATGAGCAATTGGGCTTGGACTTTGCCATCCCGAACCGCCATGGCACTTGGAATTCTGAAGGGATCAAAGCCGTGGATATTGCGACCCGTAGGCAGTACAGCTGGCGTGCGCAAAATATCGCCACCTGGTGCAGGTCGAATGTACTTAGCGTCTAAAGCGCGCAGTATGGCGGAGACTTCCGTGTCAACGGCCAAGTGGGCCTGCGGTTCCACCAAGGCACGCAAGACCTCTAAGCTGGAGTGATTGCGCGGCAAGCCGGCTGCAGATAAAGCCAGCTCTGGAGAATGTCCTTCGACCAAAGCCTCTAAAGCTACGCGCTCTACTTGCATACCGTGGTTGGCTTCTGCCATGGCCAGCAACATGTCCACCTGCTGGGCAGCGCTAGGTACGCGACCTGCCACATGTAAACCATACGGAACCAGTGTGTACTCCAGTTCAAGCAGTTCCTCGGACAAGCGCATCACTTCTCTATCAAGTTGCGCACCCATGGTGGCAACGTCCCAAGCAGGTTCTGCAGGCACTAAATCAAGCGCAACAGCTTGCCCTTGAATAACCGCTGCCAAAGCAACGCGCTCGCTATTGCTCTGCTCTAAAGTGCGCCACCGTTCAATGGATGACTTCAACTCGTTCAAACCTTTGTACAAACCCGCTTGCGTGATGGGTGGCGTTAAGTAGCTAATCAAGGTTGCGCCTGAGCGACGTTTGGCAATCGCACCTTCAGAAGGGTTATTGGATGCGTACAAATACAGATTGGGCAAGTCGTCAATCAAACGATCGGGCCAGCAAGCGCCGCTCATGCCAGACTGTTTGCCAGGCATAAATTCCAACGCGCCATGCGTGCCAAAGTGGAGCACTGCGTGCGCTTTGAAATCTTCACGTAGGTAGCGATAGAAAGCTGAGAAGGCATGCGTTGGTGCCAAACCTTTTTCAAACAACAGGCGCATTGGGTCGCCTTCATAACCAAACGATGGTTGTACGCTGACCAGCACATTGCCAAACTTCTTGCCCAATACAAAAATGGAACTGCCGTTACTCAACTGAGTGCCAGGCGCGGGACCCCACTGAGCTTCAATCTCTTTGAGCCAGCGCTCGCGCTTGACATGATCGTCTGCAGAAATCAAGGCGTGCACGTTGGCATTCGCCCCATATTGCGCAGCGTTTCCATATAACAAGCTATCTTGTAAATCCTCCAAGCTATCTGGCATGTCCACTTGGTAACCCTGCGCCTTCATGGCGATTAAGGTATGCCACAACGATTCAAAAACAGCCAAGAAAGCTGCGGTGCCAATATTGCCAGCGTTGGGTGGGAAATTGAACAACACAATCGCTACGTTGCGGTCTTTGCGTTCGCTGCGCTTCAAAGCCACCATCTTGCTGACACGTGCCGCCAACATGATGGCGCGCTCTGGGCAAGAGTGCATGTCTTGTGCTTTAGTGCTTTCACCAAAAGTACAGGCATGGTGACAACCAGTGCAAGTCACGCCGGCCGCGCCTGGGCGTCCACCAAAAACCATGGGGCTGGTAGAACCATCGAGCTCCGGAATCGCCACCATGATGGTGCTTTCAACAGGCAACAAACCTCGGTCAGAACCACCCCATTGGTCCAAGGTCTGAAATTCAACGGGGTGTGCTGCTACATAAGGCACATCCAGTTTTGCCAGCACCTCTTCCGCAGCTTTGGCGTCGTTGTAAGCGGGACCACCCACCAGTGAGAAACCGCTCAGCGACACCACGGCATCCACACAGACTTGGCCATTCTTGATGAAAAAAGCATCGATGGCGGGACGAGAGTCCAAGCCGGCAGCAAAAGCAGGTATGACGCGCAAACCTTTTGCCTCCAGCGCTGCTATGACGCCGTCATAGTGACCTGCATTGCCGGATAACAAATAGGAGCGCAATAACAAAATACCAACGGTGCCTTTCACCGCCATACCATTTGGCGTAGGCAATGCACTGGCTTCTTCACTGAATTTCCCGGCCATCCGGGGGTGGTAGACGCCTACCTCAGGATAGTCAATGGGAGGCTGCACTTTGACCTGGCCCCGTAATGATTTGCGAGGACCATCTGCGCCACGGTCAATCAGGTGACGCACCATGTTCAACACATTGTCATCTGAGCCACCCAGCCAATATTGCAAAGTGATGAAGTACGAACGCACGTCTTGCGCTGTGCCAGGAATAAAGCGCAGTAATTGGGGGAGGCGGCGCAACATTTTCATTTGCGCGGCACCGCCTGTTGTCGGCTTCTTGTCTTTACCGCCACCGCCGCGTAATTTTTTCAGCAAGGCCATCGGGCCACTGGCGGGTTTGCTCATATCAAACTGACCCAAACGGGTAAGTTGCGTGACTTCGGTGGCACTGGCCATGCAAACCATGGCGTCGCAGTGCATGCGTCGTGCGCGCAAATCATCCAAGATAGGAAGGAAATGGTCTTCTAGAAACAACATACCGCACAGCACGATGTCGGCTGATGCAATATCGGCTTTGCATTTCGCAATCAAGGCATCGTTACCTGTGTACTCCGAGGCTGCATGCAGTGTCCAAGTCAAGCCTGGATAGTCGCGTTTTAACGCAGCGTTAGAACGATTGAACGAACTGGCAAAGTGCGTGTCCATCGTCACCACCACCAAACGGATGGGGGTGGTGTCACGCGATTTAGGCTTATTGCTGAGAGAAGTAAGCTTTAGATTCATACAGTGTTTCCGTAGTGATTACCGAGATGCCGCGCTCCACGGCGAAACGTTCGGTATTTCTTTTGGCTTTCCCTCGCACGAAAAATGGTATTTTTTTCAGTTCTTTTTCTGCACCAGCATCCCAACCCGAAACGGTGATGGTTTCTGCCGTAGCAACAGCCGTTGACTCTCCTGCGTCACAAGGCTGCGTTGCTTTTGTATTGCCGTGATTACTTTGCGCGTGACCGTTTCCGCCCAAATGCGATGGCGCTGCATCCTCATGAAACTCTGAGTCGCCCCTGAACATTCCAATCAAATGTTCTTCAAGGCCCATCATGAGTGGATGCACCCAAGAGTCAAACAAGACGTTGGCGCCTTCAAATCCCATTTGAGGTGAATACCTGGCTGGAAAATCTTGCACATGCACTGGCGCAGATATCACCGCACACGGCACGCCCAAACGCTTGGCAATATGGCGTTCCATTTGCGTGCCAAGCACGAGTTCTGGGTTCAACTCGGCAATGTGTGCTTCTATTTCTAAATAGTCATCACTGATCAATGCCTCAACCCCGTAAAGGCTAGCGGCCTCTCTCACCTCGCGGGCAAACTCGCGGCTGTATGTGCCAATGCCGACAACGGTGAAGCCCATCTCTTGCGCGGCCACGCGTGCTGCCGCCACGGCGTGCGTGGCGTCACCAAATACAAAGACGCGTTTGCCTGTCAAGTAGGTGGAGTCCACCGATTTGGCATACCAAGCGGCACGCGAGACGGCTTTTTCAAGCGCTGCGTTGGGATCAATCCCCGCCAACTGCGCCACCTCTTGAATAAAAGTGCGGGTACCTGAATTTCCAATAGGAATAGTTTTGGTATGTGGTTGTTTGAAATTACGCTGCAACCACTGCGCACTCAAATTGGCAATTTCAGGGTAGAGCACCACATTAAAGTCTGCATCGGCCAATTTAGCGATATCAGCAACCGTAGCCGTGAGCGGGGCCACCACATTAATCTCGATACCTATGTCGGTCAGCAGTTTACGAATTTCAGTCAAGTCATCGCGATGTCTAAAACCCAATGCGGTGGGTCCCAATATGTTGCAGCGGGGCTTGGTCGATGCAGACGTTGCAGCTGCGTCTTTAGGCAACGCTAAATTACGCACCAATTGGTAAAAAGTCTCAGAAGCGCCCCAGTTTTCTTTGCGCTGATAGGAAGGTAATTCCAGCGCAACGACAGGGACTGGTAAGTTGAGTGCTTTGCATAAACCACCAGGATCGTCTTGAATAAGCTCAGCGGTACAAGACGAACCTACCAACATAGCTTTAGGCGAGAAACGTTCAAAGGCTTCTCGTGCAGCAGTTTTGAAAAGCTCGGCCGTATCGCCACCCAGATCACGTGCTTGGAAAGTGGTATAGGTCACAGGCGGACGCTTTTGTAAACGCTCGATCATGGTGAACAACAAATCGGCGTAGGTGTCACCCTGAGGCGCATGCAAGACGTAGTGCACATCTTCCATTGCCGTAGCCACACGCATCGCGCCCACATGGGGCGGTCCTTCGTATGTCCAGAGTGTGAGTTGCATGTCTGTAATTCCTTTAAGCGGCAAGACGCATGCGGCGTAATAAAGGACGGGTAAATAATTCGGCCAAATCACCGGCTTGGTCGAAGCCCTGAATAGGCGTGAAGACTAATTCAATCGCCCATTTGGTGGTCATGCCTTCAGACTCCAGCGGATTGGCCAAGCCCAAGCCACACACCACCATATCGGGGTGCAAAGCGCGACAACGGTCTAACTGTTTTTCAACATCTTGTCCTTCCGATAGGAAGGTGCCTTCAGGCAGCATGGCCAGCTCTACCGCCATATGCTGACGATGCAAATAAGGGGTACCGACTTCCAGCAATTTCATTCCCAGTTCTCGTGATAAAAATCGCGCTAATGGAATTTCAAGTTGTGAGTCAGGAAAGAAGAAGATGCTTTTACCTTCCAAATGCAATTTGGCGCGCGCCAATGACGCCGTAGCCCTCGCTACAGGCGCTGCCAGCGCAGCTTGAAAGCGGTCTTGCGTCACACCGAAAGACGAAGCGGCCGATTGCAGCCAAGCTGTTGTTCCCTCAATGCCCAGCGGAAATGGTGCAGACAACAAACTCGCACCGCGCGCTTGCATCACGCGGGCTGTTTCGCCCAAAAAGGGTTGTGCCAACAGCAGGCGTGTATTGGGACCAATCGACACTTGGTCTTGCGCACGGCGTGGCGGGAAGAATCGAACGCGCTCGATACCCATATGGTTCAAGATACGCACGAACTGGTCTTCCACCACATCGGCCAAAGTACCCACAATCAACAATTCTTGTTCTGCTTTGTCTGAGCTCGATGGCATGTCTGGAACCATCGATGCCAAGCAAGCGTCCTCACCTTGGGTGAAGGTGGTTTCGATTCCGCTTCCCGAATAATTCAACACGCGCACAGCGGGAGAATGTTGCGCAGAAAGCCTAGAGGCGGCGCGGGATAAATCCAGCTTGATCACCTCTGATGGGCATGAGCCCACCAAGAACAACAACTTAATTTCTGGACGGCGCGCCAACAGCTGATTGACCACGCGATCGAGTTCAACATTCGCGTCGGCTAATCCTGCCAAATCACGTTCATCGATGATGGCTGTGCCAAATCGGGGCTCAGCAAAGATCATGACACCAGCCGCAGACTGGATGAGGTGCGCGCAAGTGCGTGAACCCACCACCAAAAAGAAGGCATCTTGAATTTTGCGATGCAGCCAAATGATGCCGGTTAAACCGCAAAACACCTCACGCTGACCGCGCTCCATCAAAGGCTTGACGTCGGTACAGCCTTTACCGAACTCTGCGCGGATAGGAATGACTGAATTCATGCACTCACCTGAGCATTAGGCTCGATCAAGTTGCGATAAGGCTTTTGCAAACGCGCCATACGAAGTTTTCTGATGTACTGGGCTGCATTGATGCCGTAGGTGATGTAGGCAGTCAAAGCCAGCAAAAGTTGGTCATCGGCTGACCAACTGCCTTGCCACCAAACCCATAGATAAGCGGTGTGCAAAGCCATCACCAGCATGCTGACAACGTCCTCCCAAAAGAAGGCGTGGGCGAAAAGGTATTTATCGAAAACAACCTTCTCCCAAATGCAGCCGGTAATCATGATGGCGTAAAGCACCAAAGTTTTTAGTACCACCGAAGCCAAGGCCCAATCGGTGTTTTCGCCTGTTTTCAAGCTATTCACCACCAGAGTGAGGCTGACTAAAAAAACCAAGAATTGAACAGGGGCCAACACGCCTTGCACCAAGGTCCACCGAGTCGCATCACGCTTGGCGCGCTGCTCTGGCGTATACAAAACCTGGGGCTGAGACTGCTGCATGACCTACCTTCTTTGCTAATGCACTGAGGTAACTTTAAGGCTTAAAAACACAACTGTCAACATTAATTGACAATAAATGTGTTAACAAGGGTTTACACTTAATAGGAATATGTCTAACTTGCGTGACACTTAATTCATGAACAGTTGATTGGGAATAAAAATGCCTATTGAAAACCTTGGCCATGAATACGAATTTGAGCCTCAGTTCGGCCTGCCTGAGAGATTGCCTTCGGATGAATTCATTGTGTGGCAAGGCTCGCCAGATATAGGTACCCTGGCCGCTTCGGCCTTTCATATCAAAAAGCTGGTGATTTACTTCATCCTTCTAATTGTTGCCTGCGCTTGGCCAGCACTTGAGGCGCAGGCAGATGCCATGGCTGTGCTGCAAGCGATCAAATGGATTGCTCCACTGTCTTTATTAGGCCTTGCCTCAGTTTGGCTGATGGCTTACATGACTTCACGCGCCACCGTCTACACCTTAACCAACAAACGTGTGGTGATGCGCTTAGGCATAGTGCTCACCGTGACTTTTAACTTGCCACTAAAGCAAATCGCATCCTCAGATGTTCGTTTGTTGGAGGCTGGGTTCGGAGACATCACTTTAGCCCTGCAGGGTTCAGACCGCATTGCATGGGTTCACTTGTGGCCCAGTGTGCGGCCTTGGAGAATCAGTAAGCCAGAGCCCACCCTGCGAGCGATAGCCGATGTGCAAGAGGTGGCTGTGAAGTTGCGGGATGCGTGGACGCAAGCCACAGGCATGGCCGCCAATGCGACGCCCTCTGTGCAAAGCGCTAATCCTCAGGTCAACAACTTACAAGTGAGTTTGACATGAGCCAAGTACACGCATCCACTTTGTCAAGAAAAGCGGCGCCTGATCATTTTCCGCAGTGGGTTCTCTATTGCGCCGCAGGGATTATGGCGTTCTCACTCATTTCTGTGGGGCTGATCCGCGTGACGGGTAACGGCCCGGACCAAAGGGCTGCTGCTGCAACCTTGCAACGCTCTCTTGTGTTTCAAGATCAAAAAGATGGCGGTGTTCGCGTGGAAGATGGTGTGACGGGCGAAACTTTGACAGTCTTGCATGGGGAGCAGGGCTTTGTGCGAGGTTCTCTTCGTGCTTTGTCACGCGAAAGATATTCCCGTGGTATTGGTTCGTCTGCGCCTTTTGATTTGATTGCCCGAGTCGATGGACGCGTCACCTTGTTTGATCCCAGCACAGGGCAACGGGTGGACCTAGAGTCCTTTGGCCCCACCAATACTGCTGAATTCGCACGCTTCCTGGCGATGCGACCTGAATAAAGCAGCACAGCCTATTTTTTAAACCAGAGTACCTTTTTATGCAAACCCATTCAGCCATTGATTCCGCCGCAAAAGCATCTGAAAAAGCTGTGGAAAGCACCATGCTCAGTCCGCGTTTTTACACCACTGATTTTGCTGCCATGGATCGGCTCGATGTCTCGCCCATGCGCGCCGAGTGGGACAAGATGATGGCCGAATACGAAGGGGACAACAACCATGACCATTTTCAGCGTGACGAACAATTTGCGAAAGAAGTAGCAGAACGTTTCTCGCAGGTCAGCCCAGAAATGCGTCAAGAGTTTTTAGATTTTTTAATCTCTTCCCTGACGTCAGAGTTTTCTGGTTGTATTTTGTACAACGAGATTTTCAAAAATGTAGAAAACCCAGATATCAAGCAATTGATGCGCTACATGGCGCGCGATGAATCTCGCCATGCGAGTTTTCTCAACCAATCGTTAAAAGACTTTGGCTTGGGAATTGATCTGGGTGACTTAAAGCGGACCAAGGCCTACACCTACTTCAAGCCGAAATACATTTTTTATGCAACGTATTTGTCAGAAAAAATCGGATACGCACGCTACATCACCATTTTTCGCCAATTGGAGAGAAATCCTGACAAGCGTTTTCACCCGATCTTTCGTTGGTTTGAGCGTTGGTGCAATGACGAGTTTCGCCATGGTGAATCCTTTGCGTTGATCATGCGTGCCAATCCGCATTTGCTGCGTGGCGGCAATGTCTATTGGATTCGCTTTTTCTTGTTGGCCGTATATGCCACCATGTATGTGCGCGACCACTGTCGCCCCATGTTGCACCATGAAATGGGGCTCGAGTCCACCACGTACGACTACGAAGTTTTCCGCATCACCAATGAGATCACTAAGCAAGTTTTCCCCGTTTGTTTGGACATAGACAGTCCGGTTTTCAGGGAAGGCTTGGCCCATCTGTACTTTGTTCAAACGCAAATGAACGAGGCCAAGGCTAGGGGTGGCTTGATAGGATTGCTGCGACAGGCGCGCTGGGCCTTGTCTGGCGGAATCACCTTTGTACGTTTGTACTTTTTGCCCGTGAAACAGCAAGAACTACCTGACGATGTACGCATGGTTCCTGCTTGGTAAATTTGTAACAGAACATCACAGAGAACTAAGGATGACCGACACGTTTGTTGCTTTGGGGTTTGCGATTTTCATCTGGTGGTTTAGCACCGGCATTGTTATCGTTTTGAACCGCATGTCCCAAACCACCATCATCTTGAGTTTGGTCATTTCATCCATGCTGGGCATAGGTGCGTTGGTGGGCTTGACCCATACTGCCCATCAAACGGGCGTCACGGGAGCCTACTGCGCTTTTACCTGTGCGCTGTTAGCTTGGGGTTGGAATGAATTGAGTTTTCTTACCGGTTGGATAACAGGGCCCCAAAAAACCGCCATTCTTCAAAGCACGCAAGGATGGCCCAGATTCGTCGCCTCTTTCAATGCTGTGGTGTGGCATGAAATGGCCATTCTTTTGGTGGGCGTCGCCATTATTGTCATCACATGGGATGCGCCTAACCAAGTGGGCACTGGCACTTATTTGGTGTTGTGGATCATGCGCACCAGCGCCAAGTTGAATCTGTACTTCGGTGTGCGTAATTTGAGTGAAGAATTTTTACCAGTGCATTTGGCGTATCTGGAAAGCTTCTTTAAACGGCGCCGCATGAATGCTTTTTTCCCATTTGCTGTGGTGTCTGCCAGCGTTTGCTTGTGGTTGCTGGTGAACTTTGCCAGCCACCCCTTGGTAACCCCATCGCAAGTCGTTGGATCTGTCTTGGTCGGCACCATGTTGGCCTTAGCGATTGTGGAGCACATGATGTTGGTCCTGCCGCTTGACACCACCGCTTTGTGGCGTTGGGCTATTCAAAAACCTCATAAATCAAAAGTAGAAGAGGCCTTAGATGCCTATGTTCCTGCAAGATTAAGCACGCATTTGGATTCACATGACAAATCTTTTCAAGTCAATTGACTCTAAGGGTCACGGTGGAGACGGCGGCGGAGGTCAAAAAGATCCGTTGCACAGCATTCCTTTCACCCATCCAAGAGTTCCTACAGCCATTGTGATTGGTACAGGTTTTGGTGGCTTGGCAGCCGCCATTCGTTTGAGCGTCAAAGGCTATCGCGTTCAAGTACTAGAAAAACTAGACGCTCCTGGTGGCCGTGCTTATGTGCATAAACAAGATGGCTTTACCTTTGATGCAGGTCCCACCATCATCACTTTGCCCCATTTGATTGAAGAGCTGTTCACGCTGTGTGGTCGCGATATGAAGAACCATGTAGATCTGCGCTTGATGTCACCTTTTTATCGCATTCGTTTTGATGATGGCACGCACTTCGATTACAGCAACAACGACGCGCAGATGCTGGAGCAAATTGCTAAATTCAGTCCTGAAGACGTGCAAGGGTTTAAGAACCTGATGAAAGCCTCAGAAAAATGCTTTCAACTGGGTTTCGTTGAGTTGGGTATGGTGCCTTTTGAAACCATCGGTGATGTGATCAAAGCCATGCCAAATTTGGCAAGGATGCAAGCATGGCGTTCGATCTACAGCTTGGTGGCTAAGCACATCAAACATCCCAAGTTACGTATCGTGATGAGTTTTCATCCGTTACTGATTGGTGGCAATCCTTACTCTGTGACTTGCGTCTATTCCTTGATTCACTCGTTGGAGAGACGCTGGGGAGTTCATTCAGCCATGGGTGGCACGGGAGCCATCGTGCGTGAGCTAGTCAAACTGCTGGATGAACGCCGTGTGCCCATTCGTTACAACACACCTGTGACTCAAATTCGCGTTAAAGATGGTCGTGCAGAAGGTGTCGAATTGGAGAGTGGCGAGTTCTTGCCAGCTGATATTGTGGTGAGCAATGGTGATGCCGCATGGACCTATCGCCATCTTGTAGCGCCACAACACCGCAAACATTGGACAGATAAAAGAATTGCCAAGGGTAAATATTCTTCAGGCTTGTTTGTTTGGTATTTCGGAACCAATCGCCAGTACAAGGATGTGCCGCACCACATGATGGTTTTAGGACCGCGATACAAAGGTTTGTTGCAAGATATTTTTAAAAACCATACCCTGTCCAAAGATTTCAGTCTGTATTTGTATCGTCCCACCGCTACTGACCCATCTTTAGCGCCTGAAGGGTGTGACAGTTTTTATGCTTTATCTGTCGTCCCCAACCTGAGCAGCGAAACGGATTGGGATGCCGTCAAAGAGCAATACCGCGATGCCATTGCAACGGTGTTGCAGGAAAGTGTTCTGCCCGATTTGAAGCAGCATGTGGTGTCATCCAAAGTCACTACACCGCAAGATTTTCAAGACCGTTTGTGGTCTTACAAAGGTGCCGGTTTTGGTTTGGAGCCAATCCTGGTTCAAAGTGCCTGGTTCAGGCCGCACAACAGAAGTCAAGATGTTGATGGACTCTTTATGGTGGGTGCCAGCAGCCAACCTGGTGCAGGCGTTCCCAGTGTCTTGATGTCCGCAAAAATGTTAGAAAAGGTGGTTCCCGATGTCAAATCTTTCGTTTGGTCGAACTGAACTTCCAATGCATCAGTCCAGCGTTCTTAGCGAGTCCTTGTCTTATGACTTAGAGGCTTGTACAGAATTGATGCGTGGCGGGTCCAAATCTTTTTTTGCCGCCTCTAAACTGTTACCTGTTCGCGCGCGTGCACCAGCTATCGCGCTCTATGCTTTTTGTCGTTTGGCCGACGATGCTATTGACTTGGGAGATGACCAGGACCAAGCGATGCAAGACCTCAAGTTCCGCTTGCGTGCTATCTATGCTGGACGGCCAATTGCAATAGATGCAGACCGTGCATTGACAGTGGTCGTCCATCGTTACGGCATTCCCTGTGGATTACTGGAGGCCTTGCTAGATGGTTTTCTGTGGGACTCGCAAGGTCGCCGCTATGACACCTTGGCGGACGTCGAGGCTTACGGCGCCCGCGTGGCAGGAGCTGTCGGCGCCATGATGTCGCTCATCATGGGTGCTTCATCTGACACCGCTATTGCGCGCGCATGTGAACTCGGTGTCGCTATGCAACTGACCAATATCGCCAGAGACATAGGCGAGGATGCGCGCAATGGCCGTCTCTACATTCCTCGCGCATGGTTTCGTGAAATTGGCATGGATGCGGATGATTGGTTGGCAAATCCCGTGTTTGATGTGCGCATTGCAGGATTTACCCAGCGCTTGTTGTTGCGTGCCGATGCACTCTATCGCCGCGGCGAATTTGGTTTGGCTGAATTGTCTTGGGACTGCCGTCCCGCTATCCAAGCCGCGCGGCTGGTCTACGCCGAAATTGGAAGACAGTTGGAGCGTAGTGGTTTGAATTCAGTCGATAAACGCAGTGTGGTCTCGACTGCACGTAAATTAGCATTGATAGCCCGAGCCGCCGCGGTCGCGGTGAAGGTGCCGGCATTACCCTCCGTAGCATTAAGTCCTGTACCTGCTATTCAATTTTTAGTGGACATCGTCAGCAGGGAGCGTGATCCATTGGCCGCCCAACAACCTTGGACAGTGCCATCTCGTAGTTTTGATGAACGCGTGGAATGGATGGTGGATTTATTCGGTCGTTTGGAGCAACGCGAAAGAGTCAGCCGTTAAACACTTTACATGCTGAAAATTGTTGAAGTGCTCGTGTTGGTTGCTGCTGGAATTCTCTTTGTCGGCTGGCAGTTTCGCGATTTGCGTCGCGCTAAAGAGATCACTCGCAAACAGAGAGATGCTGAGCAAGCCCAGGCCATGAATGCCTCCACAGGATCTCGACATTCCGACGTGGAAAAAGGGTCTCATGGACATTAATCTTAAATTAATACATTTGGTCTGTGCCTGTTTGTTTTTGGGCAACGTGATTGTGAGTGGTGTATGGGCCTTGCTGGCGGAGCGCACGCGCAACCATGCCATTATTCAATTTAGCAACCGCATGGTGCTGATCACAGACGTTGCTTTTACTTTGCTCGGTTCATTGGGGGTGGTTTGGACAGGGCATGGCATGGCTGAGAACTTTGGTGGAGGGGAAGGGCATCCATGGATTCAATGGTCCTATGGGTTACTTGCCTTCTCGGGTTTGATTTGGTTGTTTGTCTTGGTGCCTATACAACTTAAGCAACGTTCTTTGTTGCGCAACACCGACACGGTTTGCGAAGACTATTGGCGGCTTTCACGTATCTGGCAAATTGCGGGTGCATTTGCCACAGTGATTCCGTTGCCCATTGTGTATTTCATGGTCACGAAGGGCCTGTGAGCTCTATTCATGCCGATAGGTTGTCGCTTAAGGGTCTGGTTGTATTGATCACAGGCGCTGCTTCTGGAATTGGTGCCGCGACTGCTTTAGAGGTTGTGCGCAACGGGGGCATTCCAGTCTTGGTGGATTGCGATGAGGAGCCACTTGCGCTGATGGCGCAGCAATGCGGTGAAGACACCTTGTATTGTGTTGCTGACGTGACCCACATGACAGCGATGGTTGCCGTAGTCGCTAAAACCCTGTCAGTGCACCATCGTATGGATGTGGTGTTTGCAAATGCTGGTGTGGCGGCTTTTGGGCCTTTGGCTTATGTCGATCCACAAGCTTGGCAACGTTGTGTAGAGGTGAATATTTTTGGTGTTTTCAACACCGTGCGATCTGCACTTCCAGCTTTGATACAGCAGCGAGGTTATGTGTTGATCAATGCGTCTGTATCGTCCTTTGCGCACCCTCCAGCCATGTCTGCCTACGCCGCTAGCAAGTCTGCAGTGGAAGCTATGGCTAATGTGTTGCGCTTGGAACTCGCGTCCCATAGTGTTGGAGTAGGCGTGCTGTATGCCAGTTGGGTGAGCACCCCCCTTGTTACAGAAGGTGCGTTGCATCCTGGTTTTGTGCGGTTGCGCGCTACTATGCCGAGCTTTTTGAACAAGGAAACATCTGCGCAAGAAACAGCAGGTGTGGTTGTTCGCGCAATGTCAAAGCGCCAAAGCAGGGTGTGGGTGCCCGGTTGGGTGCGAATTTTGTTTGGTCTAAGGGCGTTGCTCCATTTGCCATTTGCTGAGCGCGAACTTCTCAAAGCAGCGCCTGAAATTGAAAAGTCGTACCTAGAAGGCTTGGCAACAGAAGGGGCCTTGGCATCGAGCTTTGGGCCTAGGGAGCGAGAAAGAACATTGGCGCGCGCTAAACAAGAAAAATGAATTCTTTATCTTGTGCTTTTTAATTTTCTAAACCGCTTGTCGCCGTAAATTTTCCATGGCGGAGGCCATGCGTTGTGCTTGCACTTGGGGCATAGGCAGATAACTTCCCCCCATCGTCTGCGCCATGTTTTGCACTTGGGTGTCGGGTTGCAGTGAGGTGTCGATCCACAAGCAACGATGGCCAGTCTGTCGCCATTGCGCCGCCCATTGCTGCGCGTCTGCTTGCGCTTGCGCACGTCCCCCCAATCCTTGCAGGTTGACGTTGGCACGCCCATCACTGAGCACCACCAAGATAGGCGTCACACCTTGTCGTTGTAGTTGAGTAGCTTGTTCACAAGCCATTTTCAAAGCCAGTGCCAAGGGCGTACCGCCGCCGCCAGGCAGGCCCATCATGGCGCGCTTTGCGCGAACCAATGAACGCGTCATAGGAAGCAGCAATTGGGCTTTCGCACCTTTGAAAGACACAATGCAAACGCTGTCTCTTCGCGCGTAGGACTGTTGAAGCAAAATCTCCACCGCGCCCTTCGCCTCCGCCAACCGTTGCAGTGCGGCTGAGCCAGACGCATCGAGCGCCAAGATTAGACAGCTTGAGCTATGTTGCTGGTAACGGTGAACGTGAAAGTCCTCAGACCGAATGGTAACGCGCCCCTGTTGCGTATTGCCTCTCAAACGCTGTTTAGGCGCTGCGGCCCTTAAGGTAGACAAGATGTGTAAACGTGCATGACCACCTGGCCGTCCTGTTCTGGGTGGCAAAGGTCTTCCGCGTTGCGAACCCGATCGAAATTGTCCAGACCTTCCCGATGTATTGCCAAGGTTGCGACCTGGTTTGGTCAGCAAACCATCCAATACATCGGGTGGCAAGCTGGCCAATGCAGCAGCAATCATCATTTCTTGTAGGTTTTCAGAAGAGGGTAGGTCTGAAGGGGCTTCATCTTGCGAGTTTGTGTCTTCTTTAGATGTATCGGTTGTCGAAGTGTCTTCCTCAGGTGACGGATCAGAACTATTTTGAGGTTCTGTATCTAAAGCATTTTCAGCAGGAGCAGGTAGTTGGGTGGCGCGAGGCGCTAACACGCGCCGCGCTGCAAAGGCTAAGTCCTCGTCTGCGATATGGCTTCGTGCATGCAAAGCAGCGTGGCAGCAAGCCACACGCAACGCCAAAGTCGGGACGCGCAAGGAGTCAATGCCTAAACCCTGAGCGGTACTGCAAACAGCCAATACTTGCTCGTGAGTCCATTGGATATAGGGCAATGATTGTTTCATGCGTGCCAAGGCGTCGGGTGCAATTTGAATGCCCATCACGTCCAGAGCGTTGTCGTCTGTGTGGGCGTTCAGTGAGACGTCTGATACATCTGATGGCGCGATGTCTTGCAGGTCAAACCACAAGCCTAAACGCTCAGCAAGTGCGGGGCTCATGGGTGGATCATCTGCCATGGATTCATCCAATGCCACCACGCCAAATTGCGTTCGAACCGAGGATTCTGTATGGTTGATTTTCAAAGGCGGCAATGACTGCGTGTCCATGGCTTGAGTCATGGGTGCTATCAACCCTGTTGGAAAGCGTTCCGCCATGCTGATGCAGACTAGACCAAGGTCTGCTTGTTGCAACAAACCCGTTTGCATCTGCAAAAGGCCGGATTGCAGCGTACGCGACAAATCAATGCCACCCAATAAGCGTTCTACATCGATATTACCGGGCAATTTGACGGTGTTGAGGCCCGTTTCAGAAAGGTGTCTTAACCAGAGTTCACGCACCGGCCCAAACGGAGCACGTAACCAAATACCACCCCAGCCATGCGAATCAATTTGCAGCAGTTGCAACGATGTCATGGCATCTCTCCACGTTTCAAGACCTTTCAAGTCATCTGCCATGCACAAGACTCAAGGGTTCAGAATATCTTGTAAGCATCTGTTGACGCGTTCACCTGAATCGGTATCGTCAAGCGGGTTGCGTCTCAGACGATGGCGCAAGGCCAAGGGCGCGATGGTTTTGAGGTGTTCGGGCTTGACCTTCTTATTGCCTTGCATAGCCGCCAAAGCGCGCGTGGCCCGCAATAGCGTTAATTCAGCGCGTAAGCCATCGGTGCCAAGTTGCTGGCATAGCGTTGCACACAAGGTAAGCATGTCGTCGTCGACCGCGACTGAGTCCAGTAGTTTGCGGGCTTTGACAATACGTTTTTGAAGTTTGTCACTCTCGTTTTGCCATTGGGCTTTATAGGCATCAGGGTCTTTGTCAAACGCGTCTCGTCGCTTGATTACTTCCACGCGCAGCGCCACATCTTGGGGCGTTTTAACTTGCACCGATAAGCCAAAGCGGTCCAGCAGTTGGGGGCGAAGCTCTCCTTCTTCAGGATTGCCGCTGCCCACCAAAACGAAACGCGCAGGATGTCGAATGCTCAATCCCTCTCGCTCGACCAGATTTTCGCCAGAGGCCGCAACGTCAATTAACAGATCGACCAAATGGTCGTCCAACAAATTCACTTCGTCGATATACAAAAAACCACGGTGTGCTTGGGCTAACAATCCGGGTGAAAATTCCTTGACGCCTTGCGACAACGCTTTTTCTAAATCGAGCGCACCCACAATGCGGTCTTCTGTGGCGCCCAATGGCAAGTCCACCACGCTCACTGGCCTGCGTTCTGTAGGTAACTTGATCGTTTGACCGGCAGTCAATTTCTTGTGCGACTGACATACAGGACAAGCTTGGGCTGGTTTGGAGGGGTCACATTTGTAAGGACAGCCCTTGACCACTTGAATGGGAGGTAGCAAGTCAGCCAAAGCTCTGACGGCGGTTGATTTACCGGTGCCCCTGTCTCCTAAGACCAAAACTCCGCCAACGGAGGGGTCAATGGCGACAACTTGAATGGCCAGCGTCATTTCGTCTTGACCGACGATGGCTGCAAAAGGAAACGTAGTTGCCATAACTGATTTTTATTAGTCCGATGATTTCACAGGTGCGATCATCCAAAAGAGCCGGCAAACTGTCAAGTTAAATTTACACTTCTAACTCTACAGCGCTGCCCCAAGGTATAAGCAGCGTAGATTTTAGTTAATAAATCCAATTAATGAGCTATTAAATATAGGGAAAACCTTAGTTTTTTAGGTATTGTCACTAAAAATATGCTTAAAAGTGTCAATTTAACTTGACGTTTTTTTTAAACCCGCTAAATTAAAGCTTGGTCAACCCTTGATTCAAGCCAACATGGACACCTTATTAGAGCGGATTCAATCTCCTTCTCATTTGAGAGAGCTATCGCGTGAAAGTCTTCAAGGGCTTGCCAATGATTTGCGAGAGCGTTTGATCGAAACAGTGTCGCAAACGGGTGGGCACTTCAGTTCCAATTTGGGAACCGTTGAATTAACCATAGCGCTTCACTACGTTTTTAATACGCCTGAGGATCGCCTTGTATGGGATGTCGGTCACCAAACGTATGCGCACAAAATTTTGACGGGAAGAAACTCGCGCATGGGCAGCATCCGGCAAAAAGGGGGATTGAGTGGTTTTCCGCGTCGAGAGGAAAGTATCTATGACGCTTTTGGAACCGCGCATTCTTCGACCAGCATTTCTGCGGCTTTGGGAATGGCAAAGGCCGCTCAAATCACGGGCAGTCAGCGCAAGGC
>Ga0209188_1000486_pt1 | contig 38614 bp, 35 predicted proteins | sample C_130625_EF_Meta_FD_187307 | JGI IMG/M metagenome (GOLD analysis project Ga0209188, IMG submission 187307) | Freshwater microbial communities from Lake Croche, Canada to study carbon cycling - C_130625_EF_MetaG (SPAdes) (version 2) | ecosystem: Environmental > Aquatic > Freshwater > Lake...
TTAAACGACTATCTAATCCATTTACCTGTGCCGTTAATTCTGTTCCAATGCCAGTAATTTGTGTTGTTAGATCTGTTCCAATGGTAGTAACCTGCGTTGTTAAACGACTATCTAATCCATTTACTTGTGCTGTTAATTCTGTTCCAATGCCAGTAATTTGTGTTGTTAAACGACTATCTAATCCATTTACTTGTGCTGTTAATTCTGTTCCAATGCCAGTAATTTGTGTTGTTAGATCTGTTCCAATGCCAGTAATTTGTGTTGTTAGATCTGTTCCAATTCCAGTAATTTGTGTTGTTAAACGACTATCTAATCCATTTACCTGTGCCGTTAATTCTGTTCCAATGCCGGCAACCTGCGTTGTTAAACGACTATCTAATCCATTTACTTGTGCTGTTAATTCTGTTCCAACGCCGGCAACCTGAGTAGTTAAACGATTTTCTACTCCATTTACTTGCGTTGTTAGATCTGTTCCAATGGTAGTAACCTGCGTTGTTAAACGACTATCTAAACCACTTACTTGTGTTGTTAAATTTGTTCCAATACCAGTAATTTGTGTGGTTAGATTAGTATTATTTGAATTAATATTATTTTCTAATGTGGTTATTTGAGTTATTAACTCTGTTCCAATGCCTGCAACTTGATTTGTTAAACGAGTTTCTAATCCACTTACTTGTGTTATTAAATTATTTCCAATATTTGAAACCTGACTAGTTAAACGACTTTCTAATCCGGTTAAATTTGTTCCAATGTTTGAAACTTGAGTGGTTAAACTATTTTCTAATCCACTTACTTGACTTGTTAAATTTGTTCCAATGCTTGAAACTTGAGTATTTAAACGATTTTCTAATCCACCTACTTGACTTGTTAAATTTGTTCCAATTCCAGTAATTTGTGTTGTTAAAGTATTTTCTAAACCAGTTACATTTGTTCCAATACTTGAAACTTGAGTGGTTAAACTATTTTCTAATCCACTTACTTGACTTGTTAAATTTGTTCCAATTCCAGTAATTTGTGTTGTTAAAGTATTTTCTAAACCAGTTACATTTGTTCCAATGCTAGCAACCTGAGTTATTAAACGATTTTCTAATGTAGATACTTGACTTGTTAAATTTGTTCCAATACCTGCAACTTGATTTGTCAAATTATTTTCTAAACCAGTTACATTTCTTCCAATGGTAGCAACTTGACTTGTTAAATTATTTTCTAATGCAGATACTTGACCTATTAAATTATTTGTTAAATTTGTTGTTAAATTTGTTCCTAGTCCTGTAAATTGCGTTGTTAAATTTGTTCCAAGATTAGAAACTTGTGCCGTTGTATTATTAATTTTATCGTTAATACGAGATTCCATTGCATCTATATGAGAAATAATTGCAGTCATCGAGGTTTGTGAGTTTGTAATTATAGATTCAGTTGTAGTAAATTGAGTATCAAAATAATTTTTAATAACTTGGGCTGTATCTGAATTACTAATTTCAAGATCATTATGAGTAAAGTTCTTAATTTGTTCATTATGGTTTACACTTTCAGTTATTTTTACATTTTGTAATTTGTATAAATTTGTTTTTCCTCCATCAGTAAATATTTTTATAATTTCATTATTAGCATCGCGTTGAAGAGTTACATTAAAATCTTTAAGATTTTTTTCTGTATTACTTAGATCAGCGTCTAATTGTTCTTGTTCAGCTTTTATAGCTTTTGTTGTGTCTTCCTCTACGACCTTTAAATCCTCTTCAATCTTGTCTTGTTCACTTTTTATAGCTCCTAATATAGTAGTTTGTTCATTTTTTGTATCTGTATGAATTTTTTCTTGATCAACATTTAAAATGTTTTCTATTTTGTTTAGTTCTTTAAATAAATTTTTATTAGGTTTTGAATGTGCATGTAGATGTGGATGTGTATGCATATGATTATCACTAGTTTTAAAAACAGTTTCTGCAATAGGTTTGGAAGTACCAGTTAAAGAAAATCTAACGTTGGACTTTGCATCATTATTGAAAGAATCAATAATTGTATTAGATGCAATATGCGCAGTATCACTAGATAAAGATAATTTAATATTAGATATGTTGTCAATATTAGTGTAATCAATAGAGTCATTAAAACTAGTAGAATTTAAATTAATATTATCAAGAGTAACTGCATTGTTATTTGCAGTTATTTTTACTCCTTGTTGCCAATTTTTTCCACCTGAAGACAATGATCTTTGTTGATTTGGGTAATATGTTGGCAAACTTGAATTGTAGCACAAATAAACAGGGGGACCAGGAACATCTGAATCCGTTGTTGGAAAACAATTGTGAGATTCTGTAACATTATAAACTTCTCCTGTGCAAATATTTTCACTAATATTGCAAACAAGTGAACCTCCATCTGGAATAACAACATTATTTTTATTAATAAAATTATTTTCTTCTGGACACGTGATTGGCAAAAGGGTTGGTAATAGAGAATTATTATTTACTTGTACATTAGTATAATCAACTCTTTTCAGGCCATTTGTATTTGGATTTGTATAAGTTTGTGATTGAGTTGCATATGTTTTTTTACGACCTTGTCCTAATCCTTTTGCCATTTGTGAATACTGTTGCTTTTTTGTTAAATTTGCACTATTTTTTTTGTACTCTAAGACGTTTCCTTTTTTTAAATCGTCAACAGAATAAAGTTTTCCTTTAAAAATAATTGTATCTGTCTGTACTGCATTAAAATTACTAGATGTACTTATATTTTCAAAACGATTCCATGTTCTAGGTGGGTTTGGATTATATTTTGATCCAAGACACGACATTTTATATAATTATTATATAAAATTAACTATATAAAATACTACAAATGTGTAGATAATATTTTTATTAATAATTTTTCTAGTAATAATTTTATTATATTTATGCAGCTTTATTATTGTCTAAGGCTAGGATTTACACAAATATCTTGCGTTGGAAAAATATTTCCAGACATGCAAATATCGTTGTCTCCTACCTCTACACAGCTTCTAAAGCTTTGTTGTTCACCAATAAAGCACCAGCCAGCTTTACTTGTTGGTTTTTGAATACTACTATAAGAATCATCGGCTTGATAAGGACCTTCATCTATAGGATTTTGTTGATTCTGTGGATTATCTAGTGATTGGGTTGCATTGTTAAGAGCTGTGTTCAATGTTGTTTCTTGTACATTGTCTATTTTTGGCACTGTTGTAGAAACAGATTGTCCTACAGGTTTACCACTTGTTATTCCTGGTACTGATGCAGATCCAGTATAAGAAGAAGATGAGGATGACGGAATATTTTGCGCGCCTTGTTGAAGAGAATTAATTCCGCTTGTGGCGGCAGATGCTGTAAAATCTACAATACCTTGTGCACCAGTGGCAGTTGCACTTGTTGTTTGTTGAATAGTTTTTACGGCTGTATTTCCAAACAACTTGTTAAATAAGCCTAAAATTCCAGAAAGAATATTAGAAAAAACTTGCGTAGTTTGTGCCAAATACATAAAAATATTAAACCCCAAAAATGCAAGCACGATAACAATAACAATCCATGTTATCCACGACAAGTTTTGAATAGTAGATATAAAAGATGCAATCATTCCTGTCTTAGAAGAAGATAATGTGGTTCGACCTACACCCTCATTTATTGTTGCACTCTTTTCATCTGGAACAAACGACAATGCAGAAAATATAGAGGATGTTTTTGATTTAGCTTTGGATGGACTTGATTTTCCCATATTTTCCAATGCATTCAAAGAATATGACATCTTATCATTATTTTGTTTGTCTTTCTCATCATTTCCACCTTGTGAAAAAAAGGAAGAGAAAAAAGACTTGGCGCTTTTTTTACTCTCAGCAGGTTCTAAAGTGCCAGGAAAATCATCCGTCAATGTTTTTACCAATTTGTTATCTGTTGATTTTTGAGATGTTCTTGATAGACTCATTACTTATAATAAAAATAAATATATTAAATTTTTATTATAAATGCAAATATATGCATTGGATTTAAATAAAATCTCTAAAATGTTCTATATAGATATTTATTTAAAAGTCCATAAATATGTAAACTGATTAAGATTGCCCAAGATTTCATCGCGAATATTTAATAAATCGCTGTTATTTGACAAGTTCAATGTTCCGCTTGCTGTCATACCGATTAAATATTTTTTGTATTCTTCAATCTTTCTTTTGAAATCATCGGCTGAATTATAAGCAAATAAGGGAATAGTTTTTGTGCTAACAAGGTCAATACGATCGCCTTGTTTTCCAAGTAAAACTTCTACAAAAGAGTCAATGTTGCCATTCAATTCGCTGTATAAATCATCAGTTGCCTTATGCTTAGCATAACTATTTGTTTTCCAGTGAAATAATTTTACGGTATTTAACATTTCAATAAAATTAAGAACAATTGCTTCTTTTGAATAACCAATTGACTTCTTAGCCTTACGGGTTTTTGACTTTGAAGATGTAGTTTTTCGTGTTTTTAAAATTTTACGCATGTATATATTATAAATAAATATTTTATTGTATATTTTGTATCTTTTATGTCTTTTATGTCTTTTCTATAAAACTAGCTCTAAAGTCTTGGAATAAACATTTCTCCAAAATTGCTCATTTTTTCCAACTTTTCAATAGTTTTATCAAGATTAGATTTATTTGCATTAACAAACAAATAATCAGTGTTGGGAGAATGTTCATTTTTCTTAATCTGTTTATAAATATTGTCAATTTTTTGGGTTACCATTGTTATTTTCTCTTTATTTTTAATCATTTCGCAGTCTAATGCAGGCAATGGTTCTGTTAAAAGTGATACGCAAAAATATATCATATATTTGCGTTTTTTATAGCAAGTTGGAGAATATCTTAATGTAAATAATTTTAATATGCTTTTCATAACCTTGTCAATAATAGGAGATCTCTTTTTAGATTCTTGTAAAAATATGTCCCAAATCATCCATATAATATCCATTTGCATTTTTGTATCTACTGGTGCAAATGATCTTCTTTCACAGCTACATTTCTCTTTTTTTAATTTGCAAACATTTTCAAATTCCATCATCCATTCTATCCAATAACATGCGCTAATTCCATTTTTGGTATCCTTGTGTAAATTATATGCAAGTTCATTCATTGCAACAAATAGCTCTTTGGGATCATCCTTTTTAAAATATTCATCAGCATATTTTACATTTGGTGCCTTAAATCTATCCGTCATATGGGTTAGCACAAATTCTTCCTTCTTAATCTTAATATCTTCAAAGCTATGCTTTCTAACACTATCGCATAAAACACAAATTATCTCTGCAAAAAGTCGCCGTATTTTTAAATTGTTTCTCATCTTAATCTCATTATTTATGTACCCATTTGTAACAGCCTCTTTAAAATTATTGATGCGCAATTCTAAATACATTGCTAATTTAGGATTTCCAAGATGTATGTATTTGCTATAAAAGTATAGAATTATCTCCCATAAATCGCCATAATGTCCCGCACATATTAGCTCGGCACTCCAATAACAAGCAGGCTCAAGTTTTGCATTTATCAAACTATTTAGAAGCTCCTTTTTCACATTGGATTTTTTAAACTCCGAAAAAGTTATACCTTTAAAATCTTTTTGTTCACGAATATCATTAATTTCATTGTCTGCCATATATTAGAAACTTATACAAAAAAAATCACAACAATACATATAGAATCATGGCAAACTTTTTAAAAAATGTTAATAAGCAATTTAATTCATTAGGCAAGGTTTACAATAATACTACTAACTGGGGGAAAATCCTAATTTTTGTCCTTTTACTAATATTGATAATTACTTTTTTTAAATATATTGAGCCCGCCAAAAAAGAAGGATTTGAACAACAAAACAAATTTTTGTTCAAGAGCCAAAGTGAAATATATGATGATTTTTATGCAGGAATATATGACTATTTAGTATACAATGAAATGAAAGATGATTATGAAGTAGGCGAAATTATAAATAAAACTACTCCTAGTGAAGAAAGTATTATTTTAGACATTGGTTCTGGAACTGGTCATCATGTTGCTGCATTTGAAAAATATGGTATAAAAAATGTAATGGGTATTGACATTTCACCTTCTATGCTTGCAAAGGCTAAAGAAAACTATCCTGATTTAAATTTTGTTCAAGGCGATGTTTTAAATGCAAATCAATTTCAACCTAGTTCATTTACTCACATTACATGCCTCTATTTTACTATTTACTATTTCAAGGACAAGGCAGTGTTTTTTACTAATTGCATGAATTGGTTAATGAGAGGCGGCCATTTAATTGTTCATTTAGTGAATAGAGACACATTTGATCCTATTCTTCCTCCAGGCAATCCACTTCTTTTTGTTTCTCCTCAAAAGTACGCCAAGAAACGAATTACCAGCACAAATGTTAAATTTGATACATTTGCATACTCATCTAACTTTGATCTTAATAAGGACAAGAATACAGCTACATTTGTAGAGAAGTTCAAGGATGATGAAACTGGCAAAACCAGAAGACAAGAACATGTTTTACACATGGAGACCCAGACAGAAATTTTGCGACAGGCGCAAGATGCAGGATTTATCTTGCTAGGGAAGATAGATCTTCTTAATTGTGGTTACGAAAGTCAATACTTGTACATTTTACAGAAGCCTCAATAGGTTAGGCTAGGATACAATCAATGAGTTTAACAATGTAAAACTTTTTATTCTTCATTAATAAAGCTCTTATACATTATTAATGAATCATGTTGCAAAGATTACACTTATTTTATTGGGTAGCATTATAGCTTTGATAATAATATTTATGATTTATGTAAAAATTAAATATCGTTTTTGGTCCATTCAACCAGTTTTTCATTTCTATGACATATACTATTGGTTTTTTTCCGTGGGAATAATACGTCATGAACTTCCAGAAAAAAATAAATTCTGTAATTTTGAAAATGTAGAAACGGTAATATCAACAAAGGTAAAAGATTATCAATTTGCAAAATTTTTAAATCTAGTTCGGGGGCATTTTTTGCATAATGATGAAAATGAGTTTCTTCCTAAGCAATGCAATGTTATGCCTTATTTTATAGGACATAACTCACCATGTTTCTTCTCCTTTTATTGGGAAAATGTTTTGTTACAGGATTCGCCTTTATCAACATCCACGATAGAGGATCGCAAACTAATTGGTTGTATAACATCTAGACCACTTCATGTAAAAATAAATAATGGCAATAAAGATGCTTTTTTTGACGCACATTATATTGACTATTTGTGTGTAGACAAGCATTCAAGGAAGAAAGGAGTTGCGGCGCAAATTATTCAAACGCACGAGTACAATCAGTCTCACATCGCTAAGCAGATACAAATTGGAATATTTAAACGAGAAGACTCGCTAATTGGCATTGTTCCACTTACGGTATATCCAACATATGGATTTTCAATGAGAAAATGGAATGCATTAACTAATTTGCCTGCTGATGTTACATTGCTTGAATGTAATCCACAAAATCTGTATTATTTGCACGACTTTGTCAAAAGACAGAGCTCCCTTTTTGATATTACTATTATGCCTGAATTTACCAATATAGTGGAACTGGTTAAAACACACAATATTTATATTTATATGATATTGAAAGATGATGAGGTTATGGCGGCATACTTTTTTCGCAAATCGTGCGTTTATATTAGGAAAGATGAACAAGCGCTCACTTGTTTTGCCTCTATAAATGGTGGTCTTAAAAATGATCTATTTATTCATGGGTACAAGGTTTCACTCTGGAAAATACGAAATAGTACAGAGTCTATAAAAAGTACTCTAATTAGTAAAGAAAATGAAAAAAGAAAAGGAAAAAAATGCGTAACATTTCAAAATCATTATAATTTTGCTGTTGTAGAAAATATAAGTCATAATGACATTATTATTAAAAATTTACTGTTAAAAACACACCCAGAAATTATTAGCCCAACCGCGTATTTTTTTTATAATTTTGTATATAGTTCATTTAAACCTAAACGGGTTTTTATTCTAAACTAAATATATAGCAAATAATGACTTCGAAGGCTCCACGATATTCACCTAGAGAGTTAAAACAATTTAAAACGGGTTTTAAGAATGAACTCACAAGTCATGGATTTGAGGTACAATTAATGAAAAAAACAGGCGACCCAAAGCATAAACTTTTAAGGTTAAATCAAGCTGGAGACTTGGAATTAGTTGGAAGGAGGGGATTAAGCAATGTTTTTAGCGAGACTAGAAAAATTCCCGCTGGGTTTGAAATAAATGCTGCTCCTTTTGGAGATACAAGTATAATTAGAATAACTGATTATATGGGTGAAAATAATTGGGTAATCGCTACAAAGCCAGAGGACAGAGATGTATTGCTTGCTGGTTTAGCTTCATTAAATGTATCTAGTCCGCGATCATCAAGTGAACAGATTCGTGGACTCTCACTTGCCAAACCAATTCATTTGGTTGAACCAGCTAAACATCACCGAAAAACATTGCCAGTTTTTGAAGAAAATATGGAGGCTCCATCATCTAGTGAAAGAAACAGGAAAAGGCAAGTTTATCTTGGTGAAGAAGGAAGCACTCCTCGTGCAACTGTATTTTTTAATAAGAATGCAAGTGATATGGAGGAATTTCCAGCATACAGAACTACTTCAGGAACTAGAAGGTCATCTTTAAAGCAAACATCATCTTATGGAACAGGTAAGGGACTCTATAAAACTAAGCGCATCAAGAAGAATAAAAAGAAGAATGGAAAGAATAGTAGTCAAAAACGCGCAAAGAAGAGAAAAGGAAAGGCTACAAGAAAGCGTTAATTATTTTTGCTATGCACTTTGCAATAATTACAATTATTATCTTTAACTTTATTGCATGTTTTACCAGTTTTGGTAATTTGTCCACAAATATATGCGTATGTACCATTTCCACGTGATTGCTTATTTAATTTCCACGCTTTACTTGCTCCGTCAAAATCAATGTCTACTGTGTATACTGGCTGTTTAAGTTGTTGGGTTTGGCTTCTAGTTTGCATTTTAAATGGTACAGATATACAATATAACGCAGATGCTTTATATTGTATTTTTATATAGCTAGTCAATGTTTTGCGAGCTTGTTAAATTATAGAAAACATATTTTAGAATTTACATCTATAGGTTTTCCACTTGATAACTGTGGGATCTGTTTAAAATCAGAACCTTTTAACATTCCTCTAATCTTTGAAAGAAGGTCTTTCCATGTAATAATATTTGGATCTTTTAATGAATTTAAAAAAGCCCATGTAAATGCTCCTCGTGGTAGCTTAATATATGCATCTTCACTAGTCTGTGAATCTTTGCACCCACTTATCATAATAACATTTCCAAGGGTATCTATATTCTTTGCATTTGCAATATTTTTATTATTATTTATTGTACAAGTATATTGGTATTTTAAATCTAATACAGAGCCACTGAAACAAGAATCAAATACTGCAAATAATGTTGCATCTTTGTGCAAATATTTGTCAATACATTTTTTTAGATCATCGTCTTTTATACCATTAAAATCTACTGGGATTATCATTTCATCTAAACCATTGGTTTCATCCGTATTCTTATCTATTGTTGTAGATCCATGACCACTAAATAAAAGAAATAATAAATCTCCAGCGGTAGAAGAAGACAAAAAACTTATAAAAGTTTTTAAAATGTTAGTTTTGGTTGGATAAAAAGGTTTCTTTGATTTATCTGTCATAATAATAATATTACTTTTGGAAAAACCGTAACTACCTTCAAGTTTTTTCTTAATAAATTTAACGTCATTTATGCAACCATGTAATTCATCTTTTGTACCAATATAATTACAGCCAATTAATAGAGCTTTTTTATTTGACACATATGCATTATCATCTCCCATTATATATTATATACTTCTATATTATTTTTTCTTTTCAGTAAAAATAATAAATATTGCAATATATACATGCAAATGAATTTATTCTTCCAACAATCTCGTCCACTTATCTCACATATTTTCCAACGCGAGAAAAAGAATCAACAATAAAAATTATAAAAATACCCAAGAAGGAATACAATACTACTTCTTCAGTGACATTGTTAGTTCTCTCGTCTTGTTGCTCTTCCAAAAGGTTAATCATGTAGTTTAATTTCTCAATAAGCACGTCATAGTTTGAACCGACATCCATTGATCCTGATCCATGCATCTGCATACCCATGCTAGATCCCACGCCAGTATATGCAGCCGAATCCATTCGCTGGTAGTAAGGACGATTGTGAGGATTTTTAGTAGGTTGGTAATTAGGAATAAATTTTTTATAGTATTCTTCAGCCGTTTGCCCATTGCCATAATTTGAGTCCAAGTTATTCAAGTCAATCTCGTCGCCAAAACTAGATTCTTCCTTTTGCTGAGGTTGAGGGGCAAGCAAAGAAGATTCTTTAACCTTGGTATTTTCTGCCCCCATTGATGTAGGGGGAGGCGGAGGATTAAAATCTCCCATTTCGCCGCCTTCACCTTCAAAAGTATTGTTGTGAATAGATTGCAAAATAGAATTTACTTTATCAGAATTAAAGTCATTTTTTGAATACCTTTTCTGCGTTCTATTATTATTAGAAACTCTTTTCTTATTAATGATGCTATCATTTGTTTTATTTATATTTACATATGATGAATCCATATCAAATGGTGCGGCATATATTGCTAAAGACATTCTTAATAAAAAATAAGATAATTATTTAAAAAACAGACTGAAATAGTTGATATTTTGATTTTCTTCTTAAATGATCAAAAAAATATATTTATGTATTATAAATGGCAGTATTGAGCAAAATGCACAGGAAGAATGCAATGTATGGACTTTTTGTTTTATTGACTTTGGTTTTATTGTTAAACCCTGTCATTGTTAAAAACATGTATGGAAGCATTTTAGGCAGACTTGTATTCCTAATTCTTATTATTTTCTTTGCGATAAATAATGCAACCCTTGGACTTCTACTTGGCCTAGTTATTATTGTTGCATCACAAATGTATGTTCGCGAAGGCATGGAAACTGCTTTACCTGATGAAAAAAAATCATCGGTAACACCCCCTTTACCTGTAACTGCACCAGCATCTGGCACAACTGTTGCATCAACAAATGCTACTACTAAAAGCTTAACAGATACACTTAATCAATTGCAAGGTGTAATAGCTAATGCTAAACCAACTTCTTCCGCTTCACCAACAGTAAAACCAGATACTGGTAAACCAGCTGATCTCCTTTCAGCAGAAAACTCTATGAAACCAAAGGAATCTTTTACAATGATGGGCACAACCTTCAAAACACACAATCCCGACGTAGCAGCATATTCTCCTGTAGCCTCTTTCTCATCATTCTAATACTTATGATTTGCTGAAAAAAAGGCACTACAAGGTAGTTTTTTTCTTTTCGCCTAATATAATAAGATGAAGGGGCAGATTAGTATTAATGGTTTGTCGTGTGCACTAATTTCAATCTTTATGATCATTTGTGTTATTTTTATACTAGTAAAGTGGGATAGCAAATATACATCTACTAGCAACATAGTAGGTAAAGAAGGCTTTACACAGTTTGTTCCACCAATTCTTTCGCAATTTATTCCGCCATCATTTAAGCGCGCAATGCATCCGCGCGCTAGAAAAATGCGATTATATTTGGAAAAAAAATATGGCGAAAATAATATTGCATTACAAAGATTTTTAAGGAAATCTGGGTTTTATTAAATAATAGGAATTAAATTTTATATTATTTAATAGTATGACAAGCTCATTAGCAAATATTTCTCATTATATTCATCAACATGTATTATATTTGAATAATAACAAATTTTTTGCAGGTATTATCATGATTTTGCTCAATGTTGGATCAAAGTTTATTTCAATTCAATTTAGTAAATCCGCGGAGGAATACATGAAATATTCTATTGGCAAACAATTATTGGTCTTTGCAATGGCTTGGATGGGTACTCGCGATATATACACTGCGTTAGTTTTGACTGCAATTTTTGTGGTTTTATCCGATAATCTTTTTAACGAAGAAAGTCCTTATTGTATTGTTCCTGAAAGATACCGTATATTAGATACATTGGTTGATACAAACAATAATGGCACAGTAACCGATCAAGAATTAAAAGAAGCAGAGGCAGTTTTAGCAAAGGCCAAAAAACAAAAGGAGAAACAAAACCAAAAACAAGCATTTTTAATGTTTCACGAATATACAAATAAATATAATTAATCTGGTAAACATTAGTAAAATAAACTGCAATACATTTTATATTTTGCAAATATAATATGTATTGTAATCTAGTTGTGGTAATAATATGACAATAATATCTAACAATATAATAAGAATGTCTAATTCTATAAGTGTTCCCAATACATTAACCATTTATGTAAGAACTCGTTTACAGGATGAAACAAAGTTTAAATATAAACCCTCAAATACAATCCTTAATTATGATGGAAAGACGGTATATTTTAATCCTCTTGTTAAACTAAGTAGAAATGTTATTAGGAATATACCAGACAATGTATCTAGAAATTATCTTTATACTCAGTTTTTTAGTGAAAAACAGTTCAAAGGTTTATTACAAAGGACATTAAGTAATCCTTCAACCGCTCAACCCAAAAGAGATATTAAGGATCCTGCGGTATCTGGCATAATAGACAGCAATATTGAAGCAACTTTGAGTACACTATTTTCACCTAATACCAAGTTTTACATTGGCAAGAATCTGTATACAATTTATTCATATGGATGGGAACCAGGAGCATGGAAAGTGGATACAAAGAAGACTTTAGATGCTAATAAAAGAATGCCAAGAGGCCCTTATGGTTATGGGTATCCTGGATATGGATATCCTGGTTATAAAGAGTTGGCATATCAAGACAAAATTGCTCAAAAAGAATTAGCAAAATTACAAGCTATATCACCATCTGCAGTAACAGGAAAAAACGCCGAATTACTAGAATCAGCAAATCAATTTTTAAGCACCCGAGGAAGAGGAGTAAGCGAAGAGCCTGTCCAGCTAAATAGAAATCTCCCGCCTGAGGTTACAGATGCAATTGTTAGAGAACAACGCGAAGTTTTTGACAAATTAGATGATAACCCGACGATAAATGATAATTTTCCTGAGCAAAGAAGTCTTACATTAGATCCCATAAGTATTTCCCTATTTTATTCCCAGCAAACCGATGGAGAAGTAATATCATTTGAAGACTACTTAAAGAAATATCCTGTTCTGGAATCAACTTTTAAGAAAGTATTGGATGTTAGGACAGTGTTAACTAAAAGTGAGTCCAATTTTACTAGCAAATTCATGTCGTTATTTACCTTTAATAAAACGTTTACGACAACAATTGACAATTTTTTTCAAAAGATTGATGAGTTTCGTGGAACCAGAGGTAGTCCATTTACTTATGAAGAATTGTATAGCGAGAAAAAATCGGCATTGATTGAAATGTTTGAAAGATATATTGAAGGCATTGTTGAGGAATACGAGCTAATTATTGCAGCATATGCAGCACTAAAGACATTTTTTCAAAATGAATTAGCTTATTGCGACTCAATGTCAAAATTTATGTCCATGCTTTTAGATTTTTTTAAAAAAGATACATCATCATCACCTTTTTCCATTTTAAAGAAAATGACCAATGTTGGTTATGGATTGGAAACAGAAGCGTACAAGTCAGTATTAAAAATTTGGGAAGACGCAATAGCATTTGATGTTGCATATTTTCAAAACATATCTCGTCTAATTAAAACCAACGAGTTTCTTAAAAAAATAGATGATAGGGTATCCGGAATGCAGATTTTATTGCAAAAATACAAAAACAGGAAATATAATGCTCAAGACAGGATTAAAAAATATTATGAATCTAGTGGATTGTTATATTGCGAGGAATACCAATTTCTTGTTTATTCTAATGAGGTACTTTTAAATTATGAAAAAATATCTTATTACATCTGGAAAATATGGCATGATATGACGCAGCAATTTTTTGAGAGATCAACTTCCGCGATAAAGATATCAATGAATTCGTGTAACGATCGGCTTATTTCATATGAAGACAAATTTACAGTGGAAGAAAGAACTAAATTAGAGGAACTACTTAAAGCCGATAAAAATGCAACTGCATTAGCATTACCACTTATGGTAAATGCTCTTGTTAAAAATGATACCCCGGCCATTAAAGAGCAAAAAAAACTGTATAGTAGATTGCTTCTATGTGCATTAGAAACATATGATTTAATATTATATTACTCTTATTTGAGTGAAATCAACTGTTTGCGATATAGATCTTTTCTAGTTGCTAGTAAAAATGTATTAGAAGTAGAGCTTAGCATCAACGGATTTTGGAAACAATATTTTATAAGAATGGGTTATACAATTAGCGATTTGCCAGCTACTGGTGGCTCTGGACTATTATTTGTCCCAGAATCCTTAATTATAGATGTTGGAAGATTTACTGGAAATAAGGCAAAGGCTACAACAGCATTAGGTGAAATGCAAGACAAAAATACAAAAAATGCATTTTTGTTGTCAAAACAGATTGCAATGTTAAAAGAACGAGAGATTGAGGTTATTGCAGAGTGCCAACAAACATTAGACTTGTTAGTTCCAACAATTGAAAAAGGAGGAGTTCAGGCTCAATGCTCCAAATTAATGGGGGATCAGGGGGACGAAAGTGCATTTACAAGTAGCTTCAATAGTTCAGTGAATGCATTGCAAGTTGCATTAAAAACAGCTGCCGTTGATTTTGAATTAACGCCAAAATTTAATCGTCTAATGGATGATTTGAATTATACAATGAAAAGAATGCTTGATGTTGGCACTGGAAAAGAAAATAAATTAACATTAGATTCATGGACGGTTGTTGAACCTATAGGTGTTGATGATGTCTCGCTGTTACAATGCGTATGTGATGCATTTAATGGTGAGCTTACATTGACAAACTCTCAGGCGGTTGATGACGTTTATACACAAGAAATTGATGGAAAAAGAGTTTTTACTGTTCAATCTTTGCAAACTGGTATACAAGAAAAGTATCCAGAAATAGATCTTAATCGTCCAAATTTTGTTATTGGCCTACTTGAGATAATATTTCAAGTTAAAATAATTGTATTTAATTTATGTAAAAATAAACCTCCGTCTAGATCTTCAGGATTTGGCATGTTTCAAGAAGGTGAATCTGTGCGTTTTAGAAATCCAGATCCTACAAAAGATTGGCAGCAGGGTGATTTACACATTTCAAGAGTTGATAAGAAAAATAGTGAATACTCAGTTCGCAATGAAGTTAGTGGAGAGAATATCTGTTGTGTTAAACAGGGTGAATTAGAACGTATTAAAAATATTTTTGATGAAGTGCGAATTGTAGAGTCCGCAGATCTTAGCAGGATTGGTCAATTAGAGAGTAATATAAATAGTTTTATCTTACTAGTTTTAACACCAGATGTAAAAACTTGTGCAACTGGGCACGATAGTAGACCAAATGATTTTGGTAAATACAAATTGCTTTTAAATAGCCGCATTGGTGATTTTGTATTAAAGTATGAACAGATTCCAAAATATATTCAATTTTTAATTTGGCATTCAGTTTTTAGAATGAGAAGAAATCTTGATTTTAGAGAAATTGATACGGTTGAAAGAAATTTGTGGAAAATACAAGGTGAAAAGCTTGATTACGAAGAGGCCATGAAATCTAAAGAAAAAGATCGCTCCGCAGATGAAGACTCTCTTGCATCTACATCTAGTAGAGGTGGACGAGTAACGCGTAAATTAAGGGATCGCGGTCAACGTGGTGGTGCATCAACAAGACGACACATTACATCTAGTTTAGAAAGCTCATCAAGACTCAGTTATTATGTTGTTGTTGATCTTGAGTTATATCCTGGTCGCACAATTCCAATTACCCAAAGAGTATCGCTATCATGTCAAGTAAAGAAAAATAATATTCTTGAGCTGTTGTCAAAAATAATGGGGACTCAATTTGTACCCTCTACCATGTATGTTTTTGACCCAAAACGCATTGCAAAATACTATAATAACCGCGGCGTAGAACAGAAAAAAAATGCGGAGAAAAAGCGTCAACAAACGCGCAACGCAAGACAAGGTTATTATTCTGGAAATAAAACTCGCAGTTTGAGACGCCCTGCATATGGATATGGAAATAATTATGGTTATAATGCTGGATACAGATATAACCCTGGATATAGATACAACCCTGGAAACAGATATTACTCTAACTATAGACCAGGATATTATTAGATTTCCCCGCCATAATGATTTTCGCGGTGACAAGTTATTATTATTAAAAGTATGGGTAAAAGGCAAAGCATTGATAAGACAAATATTTTTTCCCATACACTAATCTCTATGGGATCCATTGGAATGCAATTCTTCTGCTGAAAATCCCAGAGCTCTTTTGCTTGGTCTACAGTGTAAATGTTCTTGAAATTCGTGGGAGGAGGAACAGACGACGTTCCTTTTATAAAAGGGAAACGTTCATTCACATAATTGCACTTCAAACGGAGTTCTTTTGCCTTTTTTAGAGCCTCTTTTTCTGCCCAACTATTTCTGGATCTGCTAACATACCCTCTTGAAAGTACAACGCGGCCCATTGGACTGCTAATAGCAAACCCATTTGCTACGGAGGCAAAGACAAAGGCAATAAATACAATGACAAACGTGAGCATTTTTGCTGATACTATGGGTGAAAAGGTACCATTGTCTTCTTGTAATAAAAGCTTTCAATTTTTCATAAAATTCACAACTATTTTATGAAAACTACTGTAAATGATATAAAAGATTTCTAATTGAAATATATAACATTATAGCATGTTTATAAAGCTGGTTATATATTTTTTATTAATGCACGTGTTTCGCATAGCCTCAGTATTAAACTATCAATTTAACCTTATTAGCAGTCCTATATTTCATTTTATTCCATTTGTAAAGTTGCATCACATTATAATGGTAAAAAAGGGTCAAAATATTATAAATTGGCCCATGGATAAATTCCGCGATGTGTATATGATTGATTATGTACCAAGAGATTCTATTGTAGATGCTCGCGTTTGTTTAAAGCTATTAATGGGAAAAAATATTACTGGTGAATATCGTGTACTGCATTTTAAACATTTAAGCAAGAAGAATCTAATAAATGAGTGGCACAAAAGAACGTTGACTGATAGGTCTTATAAAAGAACTCTTGGGCGCCTGGGTAGCAAAGAAATATGCAAAATACTAGATGGTTGGTCCTCTCCATTTAATTTGTATAACCATAATTGCCGTCATTTCAGCAATTATTTTATAAAAAATATAGAAAAGATTGATAAGCAAGGTTATGTGTAAGTCTTTATATTTTTATAGAGATTGTTTGCAAAAGTTTGCCATGAACTCGGCCTTTAAATCCTCTGGAATGAAATCAAAATTGACTAATCTTTGGTTTCTTTCAAATTTCTCCCATGCATCCTCCTTTTTCAACCGTTCTTCAAATTTTGCGCGATCATTGTAGAGCTTAATCGCCGTCTTGTCTCCACACTTTGACAAAACTTGTGGAATATTGTCGCTTGGGTCGCCAGTAACAATCTTGCAAAACAATTGCAACTTGGGATCACCTGGATAGCTCTTTTGCTCCTCTAGGTTTTTAAATGCAAGGTTGAAGATTTTGACCCTTGGTTCCAAAAGTTGCAGATAGTCTTTATCACTTGTAATAATATAGATTTGACAATCTTGATATTTTGCAAGAATGTGTTTAACAGATAACGCAATGCAGTCGTCTGCCTCCAATTTTGGATGAGACAAAATGGCTCTCGCCCCCGCGACTGCAAATAAGTTATCCTTGTAAGCCATTTCAAAGAATGGTCCGCCCATAAATACGTCTTCCTTGTAATCTCTATTTGCCTTGTACTTGTCAAACAATTGGTGTCGCCATATATTCTCGCGTTTACAATCCTTGCCGACAATGATAGAATGCGGTTGCTTGTGAACGTTTAGCTTCTGCGGAATCTTTTCAATGTGTTCAACAAAGGTTTTCCTGAACTTTTCAACAAACTTTTCATTTGCAAATGGATCTTTTAACTCCTCCTCTGGGTAAGCATTTTTCCACCAAGTCAAAAGGGAGTAATATCTGTAAAAACAATAGTAGCTTCCATCAATAAATATAAATATGGGGTTAGAGTTTGTGACCTCACTATTTGCAGGTTTCATTGCTTCAAATGCGTTCTTCATTTTTATATTCATACATTTTATGTTTATCCCCTTTCAATTTTATATTTATTTTTATTGTCAATATATATAAAATGCCAAAGAAACATACAAGGAAGAGACGCACTTCCCATTCTGGTGGTGCTGTAAGTTACCAAAAAGTAAGGGTTAAGCCTGCAAATACAAGGCAAACTAGATCAAAAGCAATTGGTAAAATATTTAAAGACTTCAAAAATTTTTTTACTAGGAAACAAAAAGTGCAGCCCGTTAATTATGAAGTTTCTAGTGAAAATCTTGGTGGTTCTTCCCCATTTGAATTAGTTATTTCTAGTAATAGCAATCGTGAGGCAACCCCCTTTATTATTGTTGATATGCCAAAGCCTCGCTCATCAAAAGGCAGCAGAGTGTCGCCCTATGGCCAAGATTTTACTTCTGCAGTTGTAGTTGGACGCGGATTAAAAAATAAAAAAAATAAAGGATCTAAAAGGCGTTTACGTGCTTAAGCATTTATACATTTTACAAAACTCTCATTTATTGTGTAATTTATATTTAATAAAAATAAATAAAGACATGTTATGCTAATAAATAATGATAAAAGCCCCATATATTCCAACTGAATTATTAGATATAATATTACAATATGACGGAAGAATTAAATATAAAAATGGAACATTTGTAAATATAATACATAAAAATGATGAAAGATATGATATTGTTAAGCCACTTATAAGTAAAAAAATAGAAATATTTAAAACAATAACCACAACTTATGACCATAGCTTTTATTTTCAATTTGGATTTAACACAATTGATCATGTTGGTTTATGTTATGACCTTGGCTTTAACGAATGTGGTGTTTTTGAAATATGTTATTATGATACGAGGAATGCTGGCTGGGAACAAATTAGAACATACATATAGATTGAGAGTTTTGTAAAATTTTGAAATGTAAAAAAATTGATTGATATTTTTACATTTTACTTTCTGTAACACAGTACAAGGAAGGATGGGAATGCGCACTGATTTTCTTGGCACCCTTACTACGAGTCGCCCTCTAACGCCCGAGGAATTGGAAGAATACGAGAATGCACAAAACAATAGTGATGACATGTATTTGACTTTTAGCTCAAACAATCAATTGCAAGGGCCTAACTATGAAAAGGTGTGCGGCTATGTAGACATGGAGCAAGGTTTTATGAATACATTGCATTGGTTAAAAGGTAAAGGCATTACATTGTCTGGGCGGATCAATTATGTATATGAAGATGTCTTTGCAGATGGTGTAGGAGATGGATTTGGCGCATTTGTGGTAACACCTGAATGCGTAACATATCATAAACTAGACTTTAACAATCTAAAAATAGTTTCAAGCGTAATCCGTGGAAAAGAATAAATTTGAAAATGGCTTAAAGACGGGGACCGATTACCTACATGATGTAGTACGAGTGTTAAAAATATTTTTTTATTTTCTACCTACATCATGTAGGTAAATGCGAATTTTTCAAATTTCCAAGACTTTTTTCGACAAAGTAATTTTGGACATTTATTTTTGTCCATTTTCAAAAAGTTATTTCACTTTTCAGCTTTTTTTGCAAAAAAATCAAGGGAGAGCATAATGCTCTAAATTTCTTTTTTTGGTAAAAAAATTTATGATTGTAAGTTTTTTTATTTTTTTCTGATCTTTGCAAAAAACTATTTAGGAACTTTTTTGTCAGTATATATACACTGACAAATGACTGACATTTTTGAACAAAAAAGTTCAATTATTTTTTATTGTGAAAAATGTGACTATAAAACATCTCGCAAAAGTCAATATGATAGACATTTATTAACACCAAAACATGAAAAAAAAGAAAAATACTTACAAAATACTGACACTTTTGAGACAAAAAGTTCGGGATTACATGAATGCAAATGTGGTAAGACTTATAAACATAGACAAAGTTTATTTACACATTCAAAGAAATGCACTTCAAGTTTAGAAAAAGAAAAAGAAAAAGAAAAAGACCAAGATTTGCCATTAACACAATCTATTGTAGTTGAGCTTATTAAACAAAATCAATCCATTATGATGGAAAACAAAGAATTCAAAGAGCTTATCATTGAACAGAATAAGCAATTGCTAGAATTTGCCAAGAAACCCTCAAGCATAACAAATAACAATACTAATATTAATAACAAAAATACCATGAATAATCATTTTAATTTAAATCTTTTTTTGAACGAGACTTGCAAAGATGCAATGAACTTGACAGATTTTGTAGACTCTCTACAATTAACATTAAAAGATTTGGAAGACACTGGAAAACTAGGTTATGAAGAGAGTATTTCAAAAATTTTTATAAAAGGATTGAAGCAGTTAGATTTTAGCAAAAGACCCATTCATTGCACAGATACCAAACGAGAAAGATTATATGTAAGAGACAAAGATGTCTGGGAAAAGGATCAAGAAAAAGAGCGTGTTAGAAAAGCGGTCAGGAAGATTGCCAACAAAAATGTGAATCAGATTGTGGACTGGATAGAAGCCAATCCAGAGTCTCAAGACTATCATTCTAAGAAGAATGATCAGTACTTGAACATTGTACTTAAATCCACTGGTGGTAGTACAAAGGAAGAAGAGGAAAGGCGCATCAATAAGGTGATTTCATCTATTGCAAAACATGTTGAAATTGATAAGAGTATTTGTACGGATGACGCAGATGTATAAGTATTTAATTAATTAAATAAATGGGGAATTTTGCATCTAGAAAAAATTGAAACGATAATTCAAGAACTTTTAATTGACACAAAACGTAAAATATGGACAATCAAAAGATTGTAAATGCAATGAATTATGCCGAGTCTCTCGTAGGCATACCATTTAGATGGTACGTTAACGGAGAACTAGAAACATTTGCAGGAGACAATGCATTCTGGTGTAAAAATTCTCCCCCGCCATCTGCAGCAGAAATTCTGGCGCAAGATAAGTACATTGTTTGCAGTGGATTGCCAAACTTGCTGCGCCGTTTCTGTAGCCAAACTATACCTGGAATAGGCCCAAAAATTCGCGGTAAATATGGCGATGTGTACAAGCAGTATCCAGGCGGAACAACTGCATGGTTTGCATATTTGTATCAAAATAAGCGACTTCAAAAATTTGACATTAAAGCGCGATACCCAAGAGGCACTCTTTTAATGGCTCGTTACAAACCTAAAGACAATGGTGAAAAGGATCAGGGGCATCTGGCAATCGTATACGATGACGTTGATGAGGGAAAGACAATTGCAGATCAGTTACTTATTCATTCAACACCAACAGTTGGGTACAAAGACCGTGATAGTTGCAAGAATCATGGCAGCGTAATTGTGGAGCCATTTCACATTTCAAATAACTTGTTTAAGTGGGATAAAATAAGTTATTACAAGTGGGTTTGCTTGCCTGAGAACTGGCTGCTACTGAATTAATTGCAAATGCAACTACATAAACGTTCTATTTTAATGTTTCAATAAACCTTTTGGTTTTTAGAAAGACGTGTTTTAAAAGCATACCAAATGCTTTTTCAACAATATATGTAATTTTTCTCTTTGTTTCAGTTAATTCAATATCTAATATTAGTTCTAATACGTGATTGCTTTGAAGTTGAGCAATTATAGTAAATTTGTCAACAGGAATAATTTCAATTCCATTTCTTTTTTTTGGATCAACGTAAGATTGAATAGTTTCAGCATCTTTTTTTCCTAAAAAGATAAAGGTAGACTCGCTGGGTTCTACTTTTGTAAGCTGCAAGCTCAAACATTGTTGTTTAAATCCTATTTTCTCAAATAAATTTCTTAGCATAAGACATAAGTATGCATTGTCTCCTGATGCGTGTATATCAAGATGTATTTTTTCAAAAAACTCTTTATTAATTTCAAATATAAGTTGTATTATATGGAAATCAACAACTTTCTTAATTTGAATATTATTGTTTTCTATTCTAGTAACAACCCTATATTTATTTTTTTGAACTCTTGAAAATGTAAAATCTTTTTTTTGCACAATCGGTTGCATTTGTGTCAAATCATCTGTTTTTGATGAATATTCAATAAATCCATCAGTTTCATTTATTAAATCGTCCATATTAGACTTATTTTATATAGTACTAATTCTTTATAATATATTAATTATAACACATTATATTGTTTTTATAGTTTTTATTTAAATGCTGCTGCGTACATTGCCAATGTTTCTTCCTTTTGTTTTGAATAGTCAACAATGGGCGCAGGATATTTTATACCTTTGTATTCTGGAGTATTAAATTCTTTATACCAAGAGTGGATGACTTTGGCTGGAACATCTTTCAACTCTGGTATCCATTGCTTAATGTATTCGGCATTTGGATCAAAATTTGCACCCTGTTCCCATGGATTGAAAATTCTAAAATATGGTTGAGAATCTGCACCAGAACCAGCAATCCATTGCCAATTACCATTATTAGAAGCAGGGTCGTAATCTGTAAGTTTCTTTGCAAAGATTTTCTCTCCCTCTTCCCAGCTTATAAGAAGAGTTTTAGTTAAAAACGAAGCAACTATAAGGCGCCCTCTATTGTGCATATATCCCGTGGTATTAAGTTGTCTCATGCATGCATCTACTACAGGGTATCCGGTTGTTCCCTGGTCCCAAGCCTTTAACCATTTTGCATTGTGATGCCATTTAATCTTGTTATAATTTGACTTCATTGCAGAACCAAGGACGTGTGGAAATGAAAACAATATATTCATATAAAAATCGCGCCATATTAACTGTCTAATAAGATCATGATTTTTTCTAAATGCTTCATACATTTCGCGAATACTTATACAACCAAATTTAATTGAAGCAGAAAGTTGCGTTGTTGGTTTGAAAAGATCATTGTGGGTTCTAGAGTAGTGCTCTTGTGTTTTAACAGCTGACTGCAACATTTTTAATGCTTCTTTTCTTCCTCCATGAACTAGGATATCTGGGTTTACTTTGGTGAACTTCTTTAATGCCACGTCCAATCCAATCTTATTAGGCAACGATTTTCCTGTACTAGGCTTCACAAATTTAATAGATCTTGCATTGGATGCAGGCTGTACCTTCTTTTTTAATGCAGTATTGTAATATGGTGTAAACTTTTGGTAAGGTCCTCCACTTCCATTAAAAATAGTCCCTGGCTCATGTAAATAATAATCAGCTACTCTTGACAATGTGACTCCAGATTTTTCACACAAATATGCAATTTTTGCATCTCTTTCAAGAGCATAAGGAGTGTAATCTGCATTAAAGCACACAAAATCTATTTTCAATGCATGAATAAGTTTTTTAATAACCGTTTCATTGTCCCCGTAAAATACCATGAGTTCTCCACCGTTGAATTTTATTTGTATCTGCAGATCCTGCAAACTTTCAATCATAAATTGGACAGAATTATTTGACTTGAATGGATTTGCATTACTGACTTGTTCAGGTGTAAAAACAAACACTGTATACACTTGTTTGCAATTTGTATTTGTTAGATAGAGGCCATTGTTGTCAATAATTCTAAAATCTCTGCGGAATATGAATAATCCGTTTTCAAATGTCATAATATACTTTCTTATATTATAACACTACAATAACCTTGTTCTTAAATATCTAAACTAACAGTATTTTTATCGCTCTTTTGGCGACGCTTGCTTTTTTTAGGAATGCTTCCTTCTGCCTGTAATTCTTTAAGATCGCTGATACTTATTGTGCTGTCATTACTTTGTGGTTGAGATTCCTGAATATTGATAGTTTTGGTCTTTAATCCAGACAAAATATTGGAGATATCACTTGGACCTTTCATTTCTGCTCGCATTGAACGCACATTGCGCTCGGGTTGCTGTGCAGGAGTGTTAAAGTTCTCGCGAATATTGATTCCATCATCGGCGATAGAACTGCGACCCATGCTTAAATCGGGACGATTAGCATAATTGTTGTTGCCTGGACGGGAAGTTGGAACGGGTATAGCACGGGGTCCCTGAGTGGCCATGGGAGGAGGGGGAGGACCAGTCATATTTATTTGGGGTTCAGGGTTCATTAAACCGTTCATAAAACCAGAAAATCCAGGATTAGATTGCCCCATGGTATTCACGGCAGCACTCTGGAATTGACGCATTAGGTCAGGATTTTGACGTAAAATGTCATCCATACCAGGCATGGCAGACTTGAACATGGTATTTGTCATGTGAACCATCATTGCGCTTCCACCGAGTTGAAACAATAGCTTTAACTCAGGTGCAATTGCCGCCTTGGACTTGTACTTGTCGTGCAATTCGGCAAAAATCTCGTCATAATCGTTAATATTCTCATTCAATTGTTCACCCCAACCATCAAGCTTCACATCAAACGGGTCAAACCGGTTGTTCATAAACTCAATTGCATTGATTGCAGCCATTAACATATTTCCTTGAAACTTCACGGAATTCTGCTTTGACTTTTCCTCCATAATCATCTCATATTCACCCTGCATTTCTGCTAAAGGGGACTCCATAGTGTATTTCTTTGTTAGCTCAATACCCTTCCTTTCAAGTCCCTCAAGCTTCCTTAAAAACTTGAATTTCTCGCGCAACAATTCCTCCTTTGACATTTGTGGATGGGAAGACATATGCTTATCAGGGTTAACTGGGATATTGTTAAACTTACTGTAACCATCCCACGTCTTTGAATTGCTATCGGACTCTGCAGTGGCTTGGCCAATGGAGATTCCTGGTCCTTCATCAAAATGGACGTATGATCTTTCCTCATTTCCACCTCCGCCCCCATTAAATAAATTGGAACTAAACTCATGGCTTGTGGAAGGATCCTCGTCAACTAAATCATTAAGTTCGTTTTCTAAATTATTGAGATCCTCAATATCAATATCGCTTGAAGGACCTCCACGAGATTCACTCTTTTTTGTATTCATTAATAATTCAATTCCTGATCCAAAATTAGTAGAATTTTTGCCACCATAAGATCCTTCTAAATCATTGCCAAAATTCATGTTTGAGATATCAATAACTTCAGGTTCCATCTTATAAATGAATAATATCATATAATTTTAAGTATTACGAATCCCAATATATTATTTTAAAGTTTTTGAAAGTTCCTGAGGTCCTAAGTTTATAGACGATGCTTTGTAAACCAAAGTCCTTGCAGAAAGCTATCTGCTAAATCATCCTTTTTTTGGTGGCTACTGAAAAAAGAGTTCCACTCTTGGTATTTAAAATCTCCAGATACGAGTTCTGCGCAAGTTTGAATTCCAAGCTGTTTTCTTTGTTTGTAATCTGTTTTGCATTCAGCTCCAATAAAATCCTTGAGTTTATTTCCAGCATTTACAAATTCAATATTAATATTATTATTGCGCATGATAAAATACTGGGAAATCATACCTTGTAAAGTTTTCATTTTGTTTGCAATGGGTCCAATTTGATTTTCAATGATTACGGTGTTTATTGTTTCTAAATGTTTTCCCAATAATTCATCAAATCTATGTTGAATATTACGGCCAATTGTTACAAGATCAACCTTGCTGGTATTTTGCTTTTCTATTTCTTGAAAGCAATTATTGAATGCAAATTCTGTAAGCCTATTAATTATGTCAGCTTTTTTACTATTTTGTTCAATAGTAATCTTGTATTTAGCTGCCAAATCCATTAATCCTAAAATCTTTTGCTTGTTGAGAGAAGCAGGTTTAAAATCTGTAGAAGGCATTATAAATTCGCATTTTTTTGCATGCTTTGAACAGTAGCATTTTCCGTCTTTTGTATATTTTATCGGTTTGTTGCATGCGGCACCTTTTTCTAAAATTGCGCACTTGTTTTCTGTTTTTTCTGCTAAATTAATTACATTCCATTCATTAATAACATATTTTTCAATGTTATCAGTATTACTAAGCAAACAGAATGCTAAATTTTTAATGCCAACATCAATGCTCAGTATTTTCATTTATATAGATAAGGTTAATTTTCTATGTCCATTTGAATAAAAAATTCATTGGAATATCATATAAAAATATTGACAGTTATTATAAATTCACCCTCTTTGAATGCCAAATTCGCAGGTTAAAAAGATCTTTGACAAGGTGATTGCTGATATAAAAATTGCCAAATTTAGATTAACAAACATCATTACTCATGTTGCAGTCATTGTTTCGCGTGGAAAAATTATAGCAGAAGCAACCAATCGCATAGGATTTAGAAGCAGGGATAGTCGTAGTTATTCAAATACATATGTTCATCCAGATAAGAACATTCATGCTGAGAGAAATGTTATTAAGGCTTTGGGCAGTCATAGTAAACTTAAAAATGCGGACATGTACATATTGAAATTTGGAAGAAATGAATGCAGTGATCAATTTATAAATTCAAAACCATGTGCAAAATGTGAGTGTTATTTAAAAAAATGTATAAGATTATATGGCTTGAAAAATATATATTATTCATCTTCGCCTTGGGTAAATTCGCCCATGCATTCGCCCCTGCATTCGCCCCTGCATTCGCCCCCGCCATCATAAAGAGATCAAAAAATTTTTGATATTTTTATGAAAAATTAAAATGTTAAAAAATTTTACATTTAAAAATTATTTGTATTAATAGAAGGAGAAATCATTCGGGCATTTAATGCCTCTCTTGATAAATAAGGGTTCTTAAGCTCATTGTTATTATATCCAATAGCAGGTTTTCTAGTATCATTTGTTCCAGAGAAAAGAAAAGGAACATTTGGCGTTGGCGTTGTATTTACCGTGCTACTGGGGTTAACGCCGCTAGCATAAACAGACTCGGCTGTGTTGTATTGCATAATTTGAAGAGCATTATTTTGTAAATACTGTCTATATTCCCAGTTTGATTGTATTTTTGCATCTTTTTTAATTTTGTCATTTACTTCAGCATCTGGTGTGTAAGAAGAATAGTTTCTTCCATCGTTCATTAATGGAGGTGACGTTTTATCATAGTTATTTGATCCTGAATAACAAGTTGCCCAACTCATGGTATAATAATACTAGAGAAAACTTTATTCAGCTTCTAGCATTTTAAGAAGTTTTTGTTTATTTAGCTTGCTAGCATCGGTGGTTATGCCTTTTTCAACAACAATTGATCTAAGTTTATTCAATGACAATTTCTTATAGTCAGTTGGCGAGGCTAAATCATTTATACTAATTGTTTTAAGTTCACTTAAATTAAATGGGGATTTGTTTGTATCTTGTACATTGTTACTAATATCAACATCATTATCATCTTCCTCGCTGTTATCCAAATCTTCTAAAGTCAACTCTTGCAAATCTTCGCTGTTATCTTCCTCATCATCTCCTCCACTTTCCTCTTCACTACTCTCATCTTCCTGTCCCTCCATATTTAAATTATTATTAAATTTAATACTTTTAATATCGCCTAGTATCTCTATATCACCGCTAGCAAGTTCTTCATCTGGTACAATATCCTCATCATCATCATCATCATCTTCATTAGAGTCTTCGTAATCTTCATCATCATCTTCATCATCATCATCATCATCTTCTTCATCATCATCTTCTTCATCATCTTCTTCATCATCATCTTCTTCATCATCATCATCTTCATCTTCTTTTTCATTCTCACCATCAGATACATCAATTAAATTTTCGCTAGAATTTCCTAAAGTTGCACTTCCATTAGAATTTACAAGTGAACCTTTACCAATAACATTTGTTAACATATTAACACGACTTCTACAAACATTCAACTCTTCTGCCATTGTACTAATTAATCCAAGCATGGAGGAAATTTTGTGATTTTGATCTGCCATTTTTTGGTTAATATAAATAAAAAGAAAGCCAACAAGTAAAAGAGATACACTAAAGGTAATTAAAAAGGAGGTTGAGAAAATATCGGTTAAGGCCATTATTACAGATAAGTTATATATTTAATTTTCACATAAAACGAATAGTTTTATTATTTCATTAATTTATTTGTTTTATCAATAATTTCCTTTGGATAATTCATGTCGGTAAGTACCTTTAAACCACCTTTTGTTTTTGAAATTCCTTCAATTAAAGAATACGTGTATTCAAAATTGTCGTTTTTTTTAATAGTTTTCATGTTGTAATTTTTAATTGTTTTGATTTTTCCAAGCTGCTTGCAAAGTTTAATGTAATGTGTTGTTAAAATACATTTTACATTTTCATTTTTTACTAAATACTCCATAAATGCACGAGCACTTATTACAGCCTCTTCTGGGTTTGTTCCAGAGTACAATTCGTCAAAAACGGCAAAATGTGACTCTTCCTTATTCTCGTTTACACAGTCAATAATTTCCTTGCATCTTCTTGCCTCGGCTTGAAAAAGACTATCTCGACCAGAAGTATCAGGAATATTTAAGTAACAATGAATATATTTGAATGGCTTAATATTTGCAGTTTCATAACATCCACAACCCCATTGTTGAGATAACACCAAATTAATAATTGCTGATTTAAGAACAGTTGTTTTTCCAGAAGCATTAGGTCCGGTTATAATTAAATTTTTTTCAAGTTTATAGTCATTTTTTACAGGATTTTTTGATATGAGTGCAGGATAGTATGCCTTTTTGAATTTTGTTTCAGCCTTTGTTTTAGTTTTTGTCTCTGGTTTATTCTCGCGCGCAAGTTTGTCAAAGGTTGCATATGAAATATACTTTTCATCAATATTTTTCTTTAATCCGTCTAAATTATTCATGTACCCATGAAAACCAAAAGAATACAAGAATACCTTGTTATATGTTGGATCCTCATAAATGTCATAGAAATGCTTCATGATAAACCCAATTTCGGTAATCTTGTTAAAACTCACATTAAATTCCGTTATTTTTTCTAAATGTCCTTTTAAATCTTGCATTATGTACAAACTATTCTTCATATTTTCAATAAAATCTTGATATGTAGACAATGTACCATAATTCTCAATAAATTTTGTCATTGAAAAAATAGAATAGTCCAAATACCTCTTAATTTCAAACATATAGTTGTGTATTTTTTTCATATTATTGTAAAATCTTATACAAACAAGAATATTTTGGTAGATTGAAAATACATAGAAAGCAGCAGATACTAGGAGATAAACTTTCTGGCTATTGTCTACACTATTAAATTGCGTAAAGACCTTGCCAATTGCGTGGTTGCTAATAATGATTTTAAGTATTTCAATATATTCATTCATAGAAAGTTTGAGTCCACGAATTTTAATAATGAAAAAGGGAACTATTAAAATAAAAATGGGGAATAATAGTGATAAGACAGGTGATGACAAATTATATAGACTCATGATTTGCAAGAACCAATCATGCTTATTTAAAAACAAGAGGAAATCCCAATCCATGTACATGTATTTTTCCTTGAAACCTGTATCGTTCTTAATTTCATCCCATATTTTTACAATATTATCTAGTTCACTGTCGCTATAGTTATGTATTTGTTGATCTTCAAATCCAGATTGTTCATTAATTGGAACATGATGTTTGAGAACAGTTTGGGTTTCTGTTAAAAATATTTTATTTGTTGTATAGTGCTTTGGGATTTCTTTATTAATTGTCTCGCCTAATACATTTGTTGGTTTAAATACATGTGAATAAATAGGATTTGCAGATGGATCAACACATTCTACTAATTCCAAGTCTTTTTTAATGTTGTCATTTAACTCCATTTTGTTCTTGCAATACGAAATAGGGAGTCTAAATTCATTATTAATGTATTCTAATTTGAACATATTTATATCAAATTAGAATAATAATCATTTAATTTTACGAATGTATATTTTTATAATGTAAAAATTTTTACTTTTCAATAACTGTATTAATACATGCAGGAAGCTCGTTGATCTGACAAGAATAGTATTGCTCAATTTCCTTAATTTTTGCCAAATCTCTTCTGGTAATAAAATTAATACCCGTCCCCTTTCTGCCCCAGCGTCCACTGCGTCCAATTCTGTGCAAATAGGTGTGAGTATCCTTTGGAATATCAAAATTAATAACAACACTTACTTGTTGAACATCAATCCCGCGCGCAGTAATATTTGATGAAATTAGTACACGGAACTTGCCCTTGATAAACTCATTAAATGCTTGCTTTCTAGGTTCCTTGTCCATATTTCGGTGAATGCAGCATACAGGAAAACCATCCTCCTTCATTGCCTCGTACAAATCTTGCACTCTCTTTACGCTATTGCAATAAATTATACATTGAGAGAGTGAGATAAACTGAAAAAGATCCTTAAGCGTAGCATACTTTTGCATATCATCCTCAACAGCAACATAGTATTGAGAAATACCCTCGAGCGTTAATGCTTCTGCCTTTACACAGATTTTTACAGGATCTCTCATGAACTTGCTAGTTATTTCATGAATATGAGGAGGCAACGTTGCACTAAACAAACAAACTTGAACATCCTTTGTCAAGTACTGAAAAATATTATAAACCTGCTCCTTGAATCCAGATGATAACATCTCATCTGCTTCATCCATAACAATAAGACTAATATTTTTTGCCGCGACATGGTTTCTCCTCATCATATCATATACGCGACCAGGACAACCAACAATAACATGAGGCGTATTATTTTTAAGCAAACTTGCATCATCATCAATAGATGTGCCTCCAACTAAAACTTGAATTTTAAGCCCTTTCATCATACTACCAATCCCCTCCATTACTGTAGAAATTTGAATAGCAAGTTCTCTTGTTGGACTTAAAATTAATGCTTGAGTAATATTCTCTGCAATATTGATTTTTGAAAGGGTTCCAATAGAAAATGTTCCGGTTTTTCCAGTACCTGATTGAGCTTGGGCGATCAAATCCTTACCAAAAAAGATTGGTTTAATTGCTTTTCTTTGAATTGGGCTTGGTTTCTCAAAACCATATGCATAAATTCCACGCAAAAGATTTTCATTTACTTCAAGTTCGTCCCAATTTTCTACAATGTATTTTTCATCAATGTTTTCATTTGAATCAGGAATAAATGAATTAGTAGGTTGATCAAAATTTTCATCACTATTTATATTGTTATTATTTATAATATTTATAGGTTGGTTAGTATTTTGCTGTGACATTGTATAATAAATACGCGTCTTGGTTTTAAGTGTATTTACTTGAATATATAATAATCTAAAAAAATTGATATAAATGAAATGCAAATAAGTATGTATAACACTATGGCAATCACAGCAACAATGGCAAAAAGATACACATTGGAAGATTTTACTAATATCTCCTTTGCTGGGTTCAACTTTACGATCCCAGAGGAGACTATCGATGCAATTTCCGCATTGGCCATAGAAGTTGGTTCGCCGACATATATTAAAACACCAAATTTTCAAAAGAGAGAAAGACCTCCTGTATCAAATTCATTTGCTGAGCCAGGGTCAATAAATAGAGATTCTCATAGAAAAAAGAGGGGTAATAAGGCAATGGAGGTTAGTAGTGAAGATTGGGAGGCTATTAGAACATTTTCGGCTACAAAGATTGAGAAAAAGGTTGGTGTTGATGGTGTTATTGACAAAGTTAGATTGCATTTGAATAAACTTACAGATAAGACGTACGAGGATATGAAGAATAATATTGCAGAGATTTTGAAGGAAACAACGGACGAAGAGATTGAAAAGGTTGGCACTGCTATCTTTGATATTGCATGCAATAATAGATTTTATTCCAAGTTGTATGCAGATCTTTATGCTGATTTGATTGATCGGTTTACAATTATGCAGGAGATTTTTGAGAAAAATTTTAGCGAGTTTTTGAGATTGTTTGATACAATTCAATATATTACTCCAGAGGAAAACTATACAAAATTTTGTGATATTAACAAGGAGAATGAAAAGAGGAGATCAATTAGTCTGTTCTTTGTGAATCTATGTATTTCTGGCATTGTAAGAAAAGAAAGAATTGTTTCCCTTTCTTGCAACTTGCTAAGACAAGTTGTAACAATGATTTCACAAGACGACAAGAAAAATGAGGTGGATGAGATTACTGAAAATGTAATCTTATTGTTTAACAAGACTTTTATTGAATCAATTGATCAAACTTTGGCTGACTATATGATAGGTGAGCTTACCATCATTGATACTATTCATATGTTGGCAAAGAGCAAGGTAAAGAGCTATCCTAGTTTGACGAATAAGACAATTTTCAAGTATATGGATCTTATTGAAATGTAAATATATATTTTATGTAAACATATAAAAGTAAATTTCCTTATTTATTATAATATGCCAAGATTAAATACAAGAAAAAATAAAACAATATTAAATAAAGATTCAAAAAAAACGGATGAAATTTCACAATTAGAAACAATGGAAAATAGTTGCAGTATGGCTTACTACTTGGATGAAAATAGTTCTTTCCAAGAACAAGAACAAGAAAAACAACAACAAGAAAAAAAAGGAGAAGAAGGAAACATAAGTTATTTTTTTAATGATGATAGTAATTTTAGTGGGGAAGCAAACTTGTTGGAACTCATGAAAGAATTTGAAGATATGGAAATTAAACAGGCTATAGATGAAACATCTGCAGGAAATATAGAAGATGATTTTTTATTTGCAGAAATACAAAATTATACTGAAAACTATACGGTTAAACAATTAATGCAAATATGTGATTATTACGGTATTGCAAAAGATATAAAAACATTTAAATGCAAAAAACCAGAGTTAATAAATTATTTGCTAGTTTTTGAAAATGATGAAATCAATTTTGAATTGGTTATGAAAAGAAAACAAATGTGGCATTGCATTGAAGAGTTGAAAAATGATAAATATATGAAAAAATTTGTAATATGGGACTAATGTCTATAGATTATACTTGTAGTTTTCTCAATAATTTTATTATTAGAAAACTATTTGAAATAAGTTCAATACTTTGAATGGAGTCATGTATTTTACAAAATATATGTTTGAAACAGAAATATTAATTCTCATTATAAATTAGATAAATTAAATGGTATTGTCAAAAATAAATGATGAAATAAGTTATCCTGAGTTAAAAAGCGTTGATCCTGGAGATTTAAGTAAAAAGACAACTCTTTATCAAACAGATATAAAGGGTGTTGAGATTATTTTTGCTGTTGGAAATGCAAAGAATACATTTGCTGATAGCAATATAACATATTATCCAGTTTATTTAGTAAAAAATAACAAAAAGGTTATACAAATTGGTGTGTACGAGATTTTTTCAACTGATGTACTTGATTATACTGATGAAGATGGAAAATTAGAGGTGGAAAGGCTACCTGATCCATTAATTTATAATTCATTTGTTAGTAAGCAAATGTTGGAAAGGATCCGTTTAAATCCTGATACATTTCTTAGCAAGGATGAAAAGGATAAGATGGAGCGCATGAGCAAAGAGTCTGCAAAGATGGCTTTACAAGAGAAAGAGGCTGGTGCCGAAGAAGAGGAAGAAAAAGGACAGGAAGAACAAGGAGAGGAAGAACAAGGTGATTTGGAATTGGTACCTTCTAAAAAATCTAGTGTTAAGAAAACCAATTTTATTCTAGCCGAAGATGTAAAAATTCCAGAAAATATTAGAAGTCTCTTTGAAGTAACAAGAGGAGTAAGGGTTCCAGGTAAGTTGAAGGAAGAAACTGATAAGCTTGCTCAAGATTTGATCATTAAATACAGAGCTTCTGCATCATCAAACGATAACTGGGTTCAAAAATTTATGGAAAATAAAAATTATGCAATTGTTGAGAACCCTGGCAAGGGAGACTGCTTTTTTTATGCAATTTGCGATGCATTTTCTGGAATGGGCAACAAAACAACTGTTAACAAGCTGCGCGAAAAGTTAGCTGGAGAAGTAGATGCAGAATTGTTTAAAAATTTTAAAGGGCAATATGATGATATTCGGTCTTCTATTACACAAGATACTGCAAATATTACTAAATTGCAGAAACAGTATGAGGATATCCGTAATACATTGCGTCAAACAATTGATCATGATCGTCAAGTTAAAATTGTAGAAGCTGGTAAAGCCGTGGAGGCGCAATTTAAACGCGTTATGCACGAACGCGATGTGTCAAAGCAAATGTTTGAAGAATATAAGATTATGAAAGACGTCACAACACTTGAGAAATTTAGAGAAAAAGTAAAAACGTGCGAATTTTGGGCTGACACTTGGGCTCTTTCTACTATGGAAAGAATGTTAAATGTAAAATTTATTGTTTTATCTAGTGAGGCATATAAGGCTGGTGATCAGCGCAATGTGCTTCGTTGCGGCCAATTAAATGACACAATTTTGCAAAATAAGGGAGAATTTGATCCCGATTTTTATATTATATTGGATTTTATGGGTTGGCATTTCAAGTTGATAACATATAAGAAAAAACCCCTGCTCACTTTTAAGGAGTTGCCATATGATTTGAAAAAAATGGTTGTTGACAAGTGCATGGAAAGGGCAGCAGGACCATTTGCCATTATACCTGAATTTGAAACATTCAAGGCAAAGCTTAAAGGAACATCGGTGGAAGTGCCAAAGTTTGCAGAGTTATCTGAGGCTGCCATGAGGAATTTATATGACGGGAATATTGAGTTTTCTTTTTACGAGAAATCTGATAACAAGCCTCTTCCTGGAAAGGGGGCTGGAGAGAAGATTCCTCCTGAACAAATTCGCGAGTTTTCTGAGCTTCGGGCAATAAAGGATTGGAGGCGCAAATTGGCTGACATGTGGACAAAGACTGAAGGTGGCGCGCTGTTTTCATTGGACAATCATCAATGGGCAAGCGTGGAACACTATTACCAGGCGTCAAAATTCAAAAAACAGAATCCTGATTTTTACTTGTCATTTTCATTGGATTCTGGAACGGAACTATCCAGGAACCCAGAAATGGCAAAGAAGGTTGGTGGATTAACAGGCAAATACAAGGGTGAACTTGTAAGACCTAAAACCGTTGAGGTTGATCGTGATTTTTTTGGCAAAAGGCGGGATATTGAGTTGGCTGCAGCTCAACAAGCAAAATTTATACAAAATGCTGATCTAAAGGATGTGCTATTGAAAACAAATAATGCTCGTTTATTGCATGCCAAAAAAGGAAAGGAACCAGAGGTGTTTGATACTCTCATGATTTTGCGCGATGATTTTAAGACTGGGAAGAAGTAAATATTGAGAAAAGGGTTTAAAAATGTAAAAAAGATGATATAAATATATGTTACAACTATAACATATATTTTGGTAAGATGTTTAATTATAATCCTGATCATAATCAATATATTTCATTGAATAACATAGAAACTGACTCTAATGATGGAGAGAGCTATTTCACTAGTTATAAAATTACATATTATTTATTTATTTTTTTAACAATTACGTTTTTCTTTGCTCTTGCAATTTATTTGTTTACACTTTATATTCATAAGTAAGTAAGTTTATTGTTTTTATTTGATTACAGGATTTATCAAAAAATTGAAAGCTTTTAATCAACCTATTCTAATGTTACCAAAGCACGCAAATCAATAACCAAGCAAAATGGCGGAAACAATAGAAAGGACAACATGGACTCCTGTTGTTCCTCTTGTCACAATTGAGGAAATGTTCAAGTCGGCAGGTATTACTAGAGACACATTTACTGGGCAAGGTCCCGTATTACCAAGCGTTCTACGCTTAACTACCAATCCAAATCTAGACAAATGTAAATATGACTATTACGACCACAATGACTGCTACTTTTACGAAAAGGGAGGCAAAAATGAGTACATCAAAGGAGTCCGCATGATCGTGCAATTTGGAAAGCTTACGCGCGACGACTTTTACTTCTTGAGGGAAGAAGTTGGTACCTTCTTCAAATATGAGATAACCATTCACGGGAGAAAGATGTATATTGTTATATCTTATGCAGACTATCAAACACTTGTACATAAAGATCGCGTATATCTTGCATCTTTGGCTCGGGTTTAAAAATAAAAATAGAAAAACCTTTTTTGTTTTTAACAGTTGGATCCAATCTGGTTGGTCTTTGGAGTAACACCATTGGGACAACAACCATAACGAGTTCCCGCGCATCCACCAATTAATTGCTGAGTGGGAACGGGAACAGGCACGGGATATGGTTGGGGTTGGGGCGTAGGAACTGGAACTGGCTTAAAAATAATAAATACGCTATGAAATAATGTGTAAATAATGACGAGCAAAAGAAAAACAATAAAGACTTCAGTAATGTTCATATAATATACTAAAAGATTATAACATTCATGTGTAAAATGCTTAAATTTGGTAAAAAGATATTAAACACAAAGTTATAATACACTAATAATATAACTAAATGAAACTGGCAAAGACAAGTGAACAACTAATGAAGTTTTTTTTGGACAACAAATGTATAAATCATGCAGAACAGACTAAAAAAACAGATAGGATCCTAGAACAGTTGTACAAAGATGTTTACAATGGAGACAAATATCTTAATGCCTTAAAAACTGCAAATACAAGCGATAGCAGTGGCGTATTTTATAAATTAGATATTACTAAAATAACAACTGTAAATGATCTACCAAAGCCTGAAAATTTTAACATAAAGGCATTTCCTACCCTTATAAGAAAACATATAGAGCTCACTGCTACATATGATATTTTGTATACTTTTTCTTCCTTTGGTAGAACAGTAAGAGTACATTTTATAGTAGAGGATCCCGACCCAGAGCTTCATTTGGAAAAATATAACAAGCATGTTGAGAATATTGCGCTTTTGTTGTATATCGTAAATGAATATGGATCTAAGACATGTGCAAGAGAGTTGACCATCTATTTATATTTTACTTCTTTGCCAAAGATTCTGCCAAATTCTAATGTAAACGTTCTTGATGAACACAATGTTAACACTGCTTTTACGACAACTTGTCCTAAAGTATCAGAGATTGTTATTTTTCGCAAGGAAGAATGGTTCAAAGTGTTGATTCATGAAAGCATGCACAATTTTGGTCTAGACTTTTCAGATATGGACAATGAAGCTTGTCATGGAAAGATCTTGTCTATTTTTGAGGTAAAATCTGTTGTAAACTTGTATGAAGCTTATTGTGAATTTTGGGCGTGCATAATGAATTCTGTTATATGTAGTTATAAAAGACTTGTAGACAAATCTAATATAGACGAGTTTTTGGAGAATTGTGAGTTTTTTATTAATTTTGAAAGGACATTTAGTTTTTTCCAAGCAGTTAAAACGTTGCAGTTTATGGGGTTAAATTATTATTTACTTTATTCAAAGAATCGGCATGCAACAATGGTTCGTCAAAATTTGTACAAGGAGAATACAAATGTATTGGCATATTATGTGTTAAAGTTGATCTTATTAAACAACTATCAGGGATTTTTGTCTTGGTGCAATACCCACAATTTTTCTTTGTTGCAATTCAAAAAAACTCAGGCAAATCAAATGGAATTTGTAAAGTTTATTGAGAAAAACTATAAGACAAAATCAATGCTGCAAGGCGTTGCTTGTATGGAGGCATTTTTTGAGAAAACTTTGAAAAATAAGAAAACAAAAAATGCAAAGAATGTTTTAAATACCATGCGTATGACCATATGTGAGATGGGATAAAAAGTATTTGAAGTATTTTAAGAAGGGGGTAGGGATTGCTTCTTACAATTTATAATTACAGGTTCATTAAAAAATTGATACCGAATAAAGACCTCTTGTTTATTAGTACTAAAAGAACCTCAACCTCCAAGTTCAATAATGGGTATTCGCTACTTGAACCGATTGCTGCGAACAAATTGCGCCGAATATGTAAGATGTGTTAATCTGACAGATTTGAGCGGCAAGAAGATTGCAGTGGATGTAAGCATATATATGTATAAATATGAAACAGATGATCTGTTGATTGAAAACATTTATCTAATGATTTCAATCTTTCTACACTACAATATTACTCCTATATTTATCTTTGATGGAAAACCTCCTGATGAAAAAAAAGAACTATTGAAAAGGCGTCGCGAGGAGAAGATGGATGCAGAGAAAGAGTACAACAAGCTAAAAACTCAATTTGAGGACAATGATGCAGCATTGGATGAAGAACAAAAGCAAGAATTAGTAAGTAATATGGATCAGCTGAAGAAACAATTTGTGTATATTAACAAGGACAAGATTCGTCGAGTGAAAGAGTTGATTGCCTCATGTGGGGTTACTTACTACGATGCACCCGGAGAAGCTGATGAACTCTGCGCTCTCTTGGTCATCAAGAAGAAGGTGTGGGCTTGCATGAGTGAGGATATGGATCTGTTTGTCTATGGCTGCACGAGAGTTCTTAGATATTTTAGTTTAGTAAATCATACTGCAGTTTTGTACTACATGAAGGGAATTTTGACAGAAATCAATATGAACCAGGACGAGTTTCGTGAAATTTGTGTTATTTCGGGAACAGATTATAATATAAATGCAAATGGTTGTGAAAATAAGATAACGATTGATGGATTTGTCAAGTTGTTCCGCAGATATAAA
>Ga0209188_1000489_pt1 | contig 38368 bp, 65 predicted proteins | sample C_130625_EF_Meta_FD_187307 | JGI IMG/M metagenome (GOLD analysis project Ga0209188, IMG submission 187307) | Freshwater microbial communities from Lake Croche, Canada to study carbon cycling - C_130625_EF_MetaG (SPAdes) (version 2) | ecosystem: Environmental > Aquatic > Freshwater > Lake...
TGCGATAAAGAAGCCTGCACAGAGTTAATCCAGCGATCTGGAATGTACAGCTCGTTTGTAAGAGAACCAACGTCCTGCATTTGCTTTTCAATTAAAAGCTGAAACATTTGGAAGTTGTTGTTGGGAACAGGCCAAATATACATTTTAGGCTCAATTTGGCGGTCATACCAATACTGCAAAGCGCGTTGGCTTGGGAACTGTTTGTTTGGGAGGTTCCAGTAGTCATCTCTGTTCAAGCGAGCCAAAGGAATAACTTGCTGGCTGGTTGAAAAAACGATTTGACGTACTGAGAAGGTGGTTCTTACAGTCTCACGCAGACGATAGAATACATGAACTGGAGTAATTGAAATAGGGAAGTACGCCCACTCTCTGTCCGATAGAGTGGTCTCTGGAAGTTGTGCTACTGTAGTCCAAGTAATGCCATCGGTGCTAGTCTCGTAGGCAAAGTTATAGGTCTGTGTACCGCCGCCGGTAGCATAACCATTAAAGCCAACATAATAGACACTCTGGCCATTTTGGTACGATAGACCAAACCAGTTGTTAGAAATAGTAGAAGTAGACACAATGTCTAAGTTCTGGGCAAACGCTCCAGGGGAATCTGGGTTTGAAGCAGGAAGGTAACTGGACGCCTCTGAATTAACAACATAGACCCAGTTAGCCTCACGCACGTCAATAGTGGTGGCATCAAGTGTAAGATACTGCTGAGCCTCTAACGCACCCACCAGCTTGTTTTCTAAAAGCCAAAGGTTTACACCAAGGTTAGAAAGGTTTTGCAGATTGTAGAATAACGCCTGCTTACCTGCATTTACATATTCCGGTGTCATCTCTTCTGCTGTCTTACCAGCATCACGGAACGCGTAGGATATTAATTGGTCAACATTAATCTTAGTGTTGCCTGTGGTATTAGAATACGCCATTTAGCGTCCTCGGCCAGCGGCCTTTTTGACTACTTTTTTAGGTAGGTTTTTAGATGTTGCACCGGCTTTTAAAAACTCCTTGCCAACCTTTTTAGGGATGCCAAGGGTTGACTTACCTTTTGCAGCTTCGGCCATAGCGCCGTATTGCGCCTGTGATTTTATCGGCATGCTTTGCCACCTTTTTTCATAGGGGCTGGTGCTGGGGTTGGGGCAGCAGGTTGACCGGCCATACCACCAGCTAAAGCGCCTTGTTGTAGTGCGCCAGCACCACTTTGACCTTGCATTAATGCAGCAGCTTCGGCGGCCTTACGAGCTTTTATTTGGTCCATGCGTGCCTGAGCAATACGGTTTTGTTCTGGTGTGCCCATGATGTTGTTCTTGAGCTGTGTACCCACGTTGCCAATAGCGTCCATAATACCACCACCGTCAGCATACTTCTTTACCTTGCCGCCTTTTTTATACGCGTCAGGGCCCTTAGCGCCGGATGGAGCTGCAGCGGCTTTGCCAGATTGCTTGCTCTTGATGTACGAGTCTTTATGGCCAGACGCCTTGCTCTTTTCTTTTTCTACGTCGCTACCAGCAAAGTTAGGCTTTACGGCTGCTTTAGAAGGAGCTGCTGCTTTGCCAGGCTTGATGTCTTTTACTTTTTCAATATTGGAAATGTCGCCAGATTTTTTCTTGGCTTCGTATACGTTGGTTACGCTGCCGCCTTCTTTATAGGCGTTACCGCCGCCACAAAACTTCTTAACAGTGCCCTTTTCTTTCTTAGCGCGGCCACCCTTTTTGAGTTTAATCTCAGTTGGCTCTTTGTCATGCTCGGCCTTGTCGTGCTGTTTAAAAGCCTTTTTGATGAGCTTTTTGTCCTGAGCCAAGTCGTCAGGCTCTACATTCTTGCGGTCACGCTTAGTAAAGTTTTCTACTTGCTTTTGAACAGACCCGCCTTCTTTGAAGCATTGAAGGTCACTTCTCATTTTTTGGGTGGCTTTAAAGTCAGACATGGTATTTCCTCGAGGTTAATAGGTTACTGGGTGATCAGCCCTTATTATTACTAATACGTTAAAACAGATAAAAATGCCCTACAAATCGGCTAAAAACATAGCCTTTTCACGCTTACGGCGAGGTATTAATACTGCGGGCTTGTCCCACATCTCTATGGCATCCGCCGCGCCTTTTAGGTCGTTTGCGTTAATTCTTTTTACTACAGTAGACTTACGGAACGCACTCTCGCCAATATTGAAGCACAGGCTGTATAGGGCGTCGTATTGCCTTTGGGTAAGGGGTATCCTCACCGAGCTCTCTACGGCCTCGCTACACCACCTTAAATCGCTTTTAAGAAGGTCTTTAACTTCTTGATCTGATAGGGTTGCAGTAATGAGATGCGGTTCAGAAGATTTGATAAGATGGCCGACCCCGATGGTGAGTAAGCCCTTGGAGTCTTTATATGCTTTATTTTTAAATCCTTCTTCTTTGGTAATGAAGTCTAATGTGGACTCTGCAATAGCCATAATGTTCTCTTCAATATGCGTAAATTTGTTTGTTAGGTGGATTGCCGCAAATATTCCAAGGCACCACAGTACTACAGCTACTAGCTTTTTCATTTTTACTCCTTACTCTGCGTAGTATACTAATACGCAAATTGGGGTTTATTGTGTTAACGCGTCGTATTGTTTGTAGCAGGCGTCAAGGCTGGTTCGCAAGATGTCTGCTCTGGCAGCTTCCCTGACAAGAAAGCTAGAATCCTCGGCTGAAAGGGACAGCCCAGTTCCACTTTGTCCATCGCTGGAGGTTTGGGAGCGACTGGGACGTTTACGCAGCTCGCTAATAGCATCGACAAGCTGAGTATTAATAGAAGCGATTTGAGCATCTTTATCTTTTCTTATTTGGTCGGCGGCTGTTTGGTGTTGCTCTTGGATCTTTTGGGTGGCAGCTTGTTGTGCTTGTTTGTACGAATTGAATCGACTACTTTCCACAGCGTAGCCAATATAGCCAGCCACACATAGACATAAAGTAAAAATTCCAATTTTGACATAAGTAAATAACCCTAATGGAAACATTATTGTGGCTCAGTGTCTTTTTTCATCATGGTCGACGCGCCACCCGCTGCCGAAACAATTCCCAACGCTTCCGCCAATTCTCTAAGGCTGATTTGCGATGTGGACACCTCGTAAGCAGCCAGAGTAATAACAGTGATGGTACCAAGTAACCAAGTAACTCTGCCGATATCATAAGTCTCGTTATCTTTGCCAGTTAGCAGTTGCTTGAAAAAGGTTTTCATTTACGAATGGCATCAAGTTTATCCTCAATGCGGTGAACCGCCTTAAGAACCTCGTCCCAACGATTTGCAAAGTCGTCCTTCTTGACGTAGTTATCTGCCAAGTGGGTGCGGATGTCAGTTAGGTCGTCCTTGAGATCTTGAACAGCGTTCCAGAGCTCTTTGCAGAACCAGCCGATGGCTACACAAATTAGAGGTAGCACTGTGTTAATGAGGGTTTGAAGATCCATGATGTATTATGTTGGTATAGCTGGTTTAGGTTGATTAGTTGTTAATATTATGCTATCCCATTTTTTTATTGGACAAATAGCATTTTTTATAGCACACTTAGCTTTCATAAAACATCTACATTTTTTACAAGTGTATGTTGTTTTATTTAAAAATTCACAAGATTTGCATATTGCATATCTTTTTAAGGCTAATTCCATCATTCTGGTAATACAACTGGTTGTTCTTGATTCGTTGTTAAAACACTACCATCCCAAGTAAAGCCAATAGAGCCAGCACCAAGAACTTCAGTTAATACATAAACTGGCGGGGTATCAGTATTTAGTTCCCATACAAGTGCATTTGTTTCTGTTTGTATTAACATTGTTGCATCTGCTGGTGGTTGCCATGAATTAGTATCACCATCCCAAACAACAAGATTAGTAACTACATTGTTTTGAACTATAAAATATTGTTGAGTTGTCATTTTATTTTTCCATTACCATTCAAAAATTACAATTCCAGCTTTACCCGAACCGCCAGTACCATTTACTGCGCCACCACCACCAGAACCATATCCACCACCATTTTGACCATTTGCAGAACAATCAATCGTTGAACCACCTCCACCACCAAACATACAACTACCACCATTGCCCGGCGATTGAATTGTGCTTCCATTACATCCTGAAGCGCCTTGTGTTCCTACCATATTAACAGTTCCACCTGTTGCAGTACCACCAGCCCCACCAATATCATTACTTTTACCACCGCCACCACCACCAGCAGTAATAGTTGTAATTGTTTGAGTTCCTGAAGCAACAGTTGTATTTCCACCAGCGGCATTATTCCCACCACCACCACCAATAGTTATTGCTAAAGTTGCGGATGGAGTTAAACCAGTTAAATAGGCAATACAAGTTCCACCTGAACCACCGCCTGAACCAGCAATAGTCCCGCCACCTCCACCACCGCCCCCTTGAGCAGTAATTTTAATAGCTGTAACACCAGCGGGGATTGTAAAAGTTCCATTAGAAGTAAATGCTTGTCCTAAAACACCTACCGCAGCTGGCAAGCTAACGGCGCCAGTTAAGCTATTAACAGAAGTAACACCGCCGTTTGCTGCTGTTGTAGCAGTAGCCGCATTGCCACCGATGCTCAGACTAGTTGCAGTACCAGTTAGTCCAGTACCAGCGCCAACAAAACTTGATGCTGTTACAGTGCCGTTTACCAGCAAGTTACCAGCGCCAGCGTCAGTGGATGTACCAATCGAGACACCACGAGCACTTGATAGGCGCATACCCTCAGTGCCGTTTGCCTTAAATATAAATGGTGCCGCTACATCTGTGCCGAGAACAAAAAGAATGTTGGTCGCATCAAAATAACCTTGCGCTTTTGACGTACCATTGTTGTACCAGCCCAGTGTGGTGTACTGCGAGCCATCATTATCAATAATGGCGTTGTTTGAGTTGCCACCCTTGACATGAATTGTTGCGACTGGTGTGGTTATGCCAATACCTAGTCGTGTGTTTGTGTTGTCCCACTTAAAAAGTGAGTTTGTGCCTAAGGCTGTAGAAGAGTTTCCAAACGGCACATAGCCAGCGGTTACCGCAGACAATCCCGTACCGCCGTGACCAACTTGCAAAGGATCTGGTAATGATGTACCCCAAGCAGAGCCAATAGAAGTTACAAAACCAGTTGCTGGGTAAGACACTACACCGGAGTATCCAGAAAAACCACTATAACCCGAGATACCAGCGCCAGAATATCCAGAGATACCAGAACCGCTATATCCAGAAATACCTGATATGCCACTATACCCCGAAATACCACTATATCCAGAAATGCCACTGTAGCCGGACAAACCAAGTCCACTATATCCAGAAATGCCAGAACCGCTATAACCTGAAAATCCAGAGATGCCAGATCCACTGTAACCAGAAATGCCTGAGAAGCCGCTGTAGCCAGAAGCACCATTGCTGCCAATAGTTCCGTTAGTGCCACTATATCCTGAAAAGCCACTGTAACCCGATGTACCGTTAACACCAATTGTTCCATTAGTGCCACTAAAGCCTGAGATACCACTATAACCAGAGATACCAGACGCACCACTAAAACCAGAGATACCAGACGCACCACTAAAACCAGAGATACCGGAGAATCCACTAAAACCAGAGATACCGGAGAAGCCGCTGTAACCAGAGATACCGGAGAAGCCGCTGTAACCGCTAACGCCAGATCCGCTGTATCCGGATACGCCACTATAACCACTATAACCACTATAACCACTAATACCGCTGTAGCCAGAGATACCCGCCAATAGGGTTACTATGCCAGAAGTATTTTTGTAGTATACTTTTCCGTCGGCAATATTAATTGCCAGCTCACCATTGACTAAGTTACCTGAAGTTGGTACATTGGTAGCTGTAGTGCTGTAGTAAAGTTGTATCGGTGTAAAACCGGATGCGGCCATTTTTTATTCCTTAAGATGTTCTAAAACGATCTCGGGTTGTACAAATCGTTCTTTTTTATGTTCGGTGGCTTCCCACCAAATGTACTGGTTCTCTACTAAATGCTCTCTGCCTTTTAGCAGGTTGATGTTTTCTGGATGCCCCCAGATCAGCGGATCTGATGGTCCCCACAATACTATTCCTGGTACACCCTCGTCCCACGCAAGGTGCTGAAAAAAACTATCTACTCCAATCCAAGTGCGGCACTGCCACAAAAGTTCACGCAGCGCTGGGATGGACAAGTTCTTCTTAAAGTCTGGTACTAGTTGCTTCTCACCCCCTACACCTACTTGGACAATCGGCTCTTTGATCTGCTTGACTAGATCTTCCCAGTACGGATAGTTCTTCGGGTTCTCTTTATCTGTTCTGAGCTTTTGTGCGTATGGTGCTATAATGATCATAGGTACAGTTTCCTATACGCACTCTCCAAGTCACCTTTCCACTTCCACTGATCCATCTTCTTGTAAACATTCCAAGGATCTAGGTCACCAAACAGCTCGATTGCCTGCGCTATCGACTTGCCGGGAACCACTTCAGGATAACAGCTAAACACTTCAGCGCTAAGTATTGAAGGAAGTACGTGACTGAATACAATATGGTCACCAAGGCCGCAGTTAAGAACCACAATGGTTTTATCACGGTATGCAAGAATATTTCTAAATAGATATTCATCATGCTCGTACATCTCCTTCTTTGTCTCGCTACGAATCCCTCCATCGGGGTTCTTCATGTGCCACGTTACTGCGTTGGGTACTACTAAAATCTCGTAGCCTTTTTGATGCAGGCCATAGGTAAACAGTGTCTCTTCTCTGTGCGCTACGCGTGACAGACCAAGATTATAATCACACACCCCAGCACGATATAAGAAAGTGCAGTGTAAATGTTCAACTTGCTTCTCCTTCTCAATAACACCCCATTGGATGTTTGGCTCTGAGTCAATGTTGTCGATTAAACCCGTTATAGAGCCCGTGGCGGGCATGTAAGGCGGAGTTAGTACTGACCCCCCAACTGCTCCAACAGACTCGCCTACGTGGCTGTAAAGCGCTTCTAATACGTTCGGCTCTGGTATTGCGTCGTCATCAACGCGCCATACCCACTCGTAGCCCATGGTGTTGGCACGTTGGTGAATGTGGTGCTGGCCCTTTTTCTCGGCAAACAACCACTCCCACTCGATACCCTTGATGTCCAACATCTGAAAAAAGTACTGGTACATAAACTCTTTTCGCATGTCTTTGGGCTCATCATTGTCATCAAAGATGACCAGCTTATCGACCGGTTTAGACTGGTTTATGATGGCATTTAATACTAAGGGCAGTGTGGTAAAGTACCTGCCCCGAGTTGCCACGGAGCACAGTACTCTACTCATTGTCCCACCTGCAGATCATTAAGTTGCTGGGGTTGGACTCTGATACTGGCACCAAGGTGTCTGATATACCACCATTGTGGTTGATGTAGCTAAACTTAAACCCAGGGAAGTCTTTCTCAGTCAACCCGTGCAACTTGTGATGCTCGCCCCAAAAGCCTTTTGGCTCATTGTGGGGCACTGTAATTAACAGGCGCTTGCAGTGCTGCTTTAACTTCTCAACAATCTCTAGGCCGTTGTCAAGGTGCTCAATTACCTCAAAGGCAATCATGTTGGTGTATCTACCAAGCTCATAGCTATTGATGTCAGCTTGGTAGAACGTCGCATTGTCCGACCAATTTTGTTCCTTGGCTACGTTTATAATAATGGGGTCGTAGTCCAGACCCATGTAGGCTTCGGTGTTTAAGAACTGGTAGCCATAGCCTGTAGAGCACCCAATCTCTAGCACAGAGCCAGGGAGTATGTTTTTCCCTGCAAATTCGTATCTTTGCTTTTCACGGGGAAAAACCAGATCGTCTTTGAGGAACACAGCCCGCTCGTAGTTGTTTGACAGACGCCAGCGGTACCAGTCTAGGTTGTACTCCTTTGCCAGCTTGAGCTGGTTAAGTAGGAATGTATTGTCCCAGTCCTGTACCAACTCTGGGTCGTGCATCGTACCCTCGGCTGCGTGGTATATTGGGAAGTCGCCCTTGTATCCGACGTCCACAATATTAAAGCCACTCAGCTGTGCCTGATGGCAAAACTCAATGTCCTCACAGCCCCCAGTGGCATAATCTTCGTTCAAAAAGCCAATGGTCTGAAATACCTTCGGGTCAATCATCACACAGAAGAACACACCAAAACGGCTGCGGGTGATGTCTGAGTGTTGCGTCAGTACTGCCCCAATGTCACCCTGATCTAGGCGCTCTAACCAGCTACTATCTAGCACGACTGTGTCGTTATTTAGCAGGACAATCTTGTCACCCCTAGCTACACGGATGCCCTTGTTTGTAGCCTTAGCGAACCCCAGTGGCTCGTAGTTCCAGACCACGCACACATTTGACACTGCGGTTTCTAAGTAGTCTAAATACACCCTAGTGTTATCTGTACACCCATTGGCGCTGATAATGAGCTCTACTTGGGCCATGTCAGTGTACTTGATAATTGAGTCAATGCACGGCTTTAGGTACTTCTCACAGTTGTTATATGTGGGTATTACTATGCTGTATTTCATGGTTTCCTATTAGGTTCATACGAACCTCTATTATAATACTACTTATGCAAAAAAACCTTAATCTACTACCACTAATACGCAAAAAAGTTAAAAACTGTCCTAAAACAACATTAAGAATGAATTGTTAAAGATATTCCAGCCAGTATTGTTTCCTAAGTCATTAGAAGAATTGGCGTACCATTTAGCACCGCCATCTGCAAGTGAGTCTTGGATGTACATATACTGAGCATTTACTGTACCGCTGGTTTTGCGGATGTTTACCTGTGTACCAGCTACGGTAGAGTTTAAGGTAACTAAGTTTCCAGCCGTTCCTGATAGGTTAAAGTTGGTGACAACAAGGCGGGTTATAGTAGAACCCAAAGTAACAGTACAAGGACTTACAGTATTATTTAAAGTAGTAAGCGTGTAAGTTGCTGTTGCTGTGTTACCTATAATAACCGTACCTCCGACACCCGAAAGCGTAAGTGTGGGAACTGTTCCACTAAAGTTAGCTAGTGCTGTACCAGTAGTTGTAAATACTAGCGTTAAATTAGTTAGGTTGTGTGTAGTTCCTGTACCTGACCCAGTATATCCTGATGTACTTGTACCGCCCGTAATAGTAACTGTGCTGTTTGCTAGCGTTAGTGTTTTGGTATTTGCGTTGTTATAGTTAAATAATGCGCAAGTTATATTTTTAGCGTTGCTATTAAGTGTTCCGTTAGTTAAGGTAAGTGTGCCGTTACTAATAATAGCTGGCATATTTAAATCATCACCTAATTGCAGTGTACTTGCTGATGCCCCTGCTTTTTGTATAGGAAAATCTAAAGCGTATCCGTTGCTGGTTAAAATTGCAGTTGCTGTTGTTGATGCAAAATTTATTCCTAGTGTATTTCCTGTAAATCCAACCGCTGCACCCGTAGCTGGTGCTTTAAAGTTTCCATATAGTAACGCTTGTCCAGAGCCAGTAATAGTAATGGTTCCAGTAAAGCCCGTAAAGTCTATTGATTTATACGCTCTAGCACCACTAATATTAAAAGTATCTGAACCCGCAGTAATGTTAAAGTTAAGTTGGTCTGTTTCGGTAGCGGCTGCACTACTGATTGACCTTGTACCAGTTGAGCCTGAGTAAGTGCAGTTAACTATTCTTGTGCCTGTAGTTGTAAATCCTGTACTTGTAGAGTTATTATAAACAAGGGCATTGCTTCCGTTTACATATATCTGAGCTGTACCAAAAGCAATAGAGCGAGTATTAGCAGTGTTAGTAGAAAAAAACCCGCAAGTTAAACTGTTGTTATTTAAATCTAATGCGCCAGATGTAAGCGTTATTTGTCTTGTTGCGCCAACAGTTAAAGCATCTTGAAGTTGGTATGTTACAGTTCCTTGAAATGTAATTGGGAAGTCTAAATTTAAAGCAGCGGATGTAATTTGTTGTGTACCACTAGTGGCGGCAAAAATTGTTGCACTTGAGCCAGCCGTTAGGGTCATGCCCGTTTTAAAAGTTAAATTACCATAAATGTTTTTAGTAGTATTTGATACAGAGCCTGTAAAAGTTCCACTAAAAATAAGATTTTTTATGTAGCTAGTAGCCGTTATAGCAATAGTATCTGAACCATCGGATATATTAAAACTAACGGCAGTTGTTTCGCTTCCGCCAGCCGTACTACCATGAGCTATAGTTCTTGTGTTTCCAGTTAATATATTGCCTTTTATGTTTATTGTGGGTGTGCCTGTGTATGTAAAACCTGTTAATGTTTGCATACCCCAAACTTGGGCAGTTGTTCCAGCGTAAGTGTTTGTATAATTTCCCGTAGTACCAAATAAAATAGAACGAGTATTTGAGCTGTTAGAAGCCCATAAACCCCAGTTGGTTAATGTTTTATTGTTAAGGTCTAATGTACCTGATGATAAGTTAATGGTTTTTGATGTTGATGTGCCTACAGATAAATCATCCACTAACTGATAGGTAGCTGTTCCAGATAAAGTAATTGGAAAGTCAAAATTTAATCCTGCAGAAGTGATTTGCTGTGTACCCGATGTAGCCGCAAAAACGGTTGCAAGCGTACCAGCCGTCAAAGTCATTGTGTTACTGCAAGTAAAGTTTCCATAAATGGTTCTACTGCTATTTGAAAAAGACCCCGCAAAACCTGTTGTAAATACTAAATTTTTTATTGATGAATTAGTTGTTCCTGTATTTGAAAAAATACTGCCAGATTGTCCACCAGAAACTGTAAAACTAATTGCATTGGCTTCTGTACCGCCTGATGTAGAGCCATGCTGTATTGACCTTGTAGTGCCTGATGCAGCATTGCCAGATACAACAACTGATGATGTACCTGTGTAGGTAAAGTTATCAGCAACTGCCATACTCCAAACTGTAGATGTTAATGTATTTGTATTTTCATATCTACCAGTAGAGCCAAATAAAATAGCTCTAGTATTGGTGGTAGAAGAAACAAATGAACCAACATTAATAATCGCATTATTGTTGAGGTCTAAAGTACCGCTGGTAAGTGTAATAACTCTTGATGTTGCTGTTCCGCAATTTAAAGTATCTTGAAGTTGGTATGTTCCAGTTCCAGAAAAAGTTAACGGGAAATCTAGATTTAAAGCAGCAGATGTTATTGTTTGTGTACCAGAAGTGGCGGCAAAGGTTGTAATTCCTGACCCTGCGCTTACAGACATACCTGTTTTTAAGGTTAAATTACCATAAATTGTTCTATTAACATTTGATAATGTACCTGTAAAAGTTCCGCTAAAAATTAAATTTTTAAAGGTATGCCCACTTGTATTACTAATAGTGCCATTACCAGCACTAATATTAAAACTAATTGAATTTGTTTCTGTTGTTATTCCTGCATTAATTGTTCGTCCAGTTGCACCTGAATAAGTGCAAAGTACCAAGGGTGTTCCAGTAACTGAAAATGTGGTATCCCCTGTATATATTGTCCCACTACTAGCTACAGTAATACTATTACTACCAAATGCTAAAGTACCAGTAAAACCCGTCATTGTTAGGGTTGCGCATATGGCTGTACCAGCACCAATCGTTACTGTGTTTGCACCCGAAGCGGCATCAAAAAAAACAGTATCAGCAGAAGTAGGTACGGCTTGACCACCAACCCCGCCAGAAGTCAAAGACCATTTAAGAAGGGCAGTGCTATCCCATGTACCTGTACCACCAACCCAGTACCTATTTGCCATTATTCAGCCTGTGGTTCTTCTGGATTGGGGTTTTCTACTGGCGTAGTAATGATTTTGTACCAGTTGTCAAACCGAGCTTGTTTCATGGCTTCAATCTGTTCTGGTGTCTCATCTTCTACAAATAGAGCATCGCTGTAAGTATAGCCATGTTGAGTAATAGTAAAGTCAATTTTCATATTAGACCTGTTGCGCTACTGAAACTACATCCCAAAATGAATCTGTGGCATTGTAAATACAGCCTGTATAAATTGTTTTGCTTACAACAGTAGTTGTAGGTAAGGTGCTACCAATTACACGATAGCCACCAGCAGAAATTGTCCAAGTCAGTGCTTGTGCTGTTCCATTATCCTTTATACGAATAATTAATTTTTGACCTGCCACTGGTGTTCCACTAGGAATTGCTATTGTAGCTGGTACTGCTAATGCTGTTACTTGATATTGTGTATAAGAAGCATCTGGAGTAATTGTAGATGCACTAGTAATGGATGCTGTTGAATAATAAACACCAGAATACCCTGATGTACCTGAGTAGCCAGATATACCAGATGCTCCACTGTATCCAGAAATACCAGACGCACCACTGTATCCAGAGATACCAGATGTACCACTGTAACCAGAGATACCACTGTAGCCAGATGTACCACTGTAGCCAGAGATGCCACTGTAGCCAGAGATGCCACTGTAGCCAGATATACCACTGCCACTGTAGCCAGATGTACCGCTATAGCCAGATATGCCAGATGTACCACTATAACCAGATGTACCACTATAACCAGATGTACCACTATAGCCAGATATACCAAATCCACTGTAGCCAGATGTACCACTGTAGCCAGATATACCACTGCCACTATAGCCAGATATGCCGCTATAGCCAGATATACCACTATAGCCAGATACGCCACTACCACTATAGCCAGATATGCCAGATGTACCACTATAACCAGATATACCACTATAGCCAGATATACCAAATCCACTATAGCCAGATATGCCGCTATAGCCAGATATACCACTATAGCCAGATATGCCGCTATAGCCAGATATACCACTATAGCCAGATATACCACTACCACTATAGCCAGATATGCCGCTATAGCCAGATATACCACTATAGCCAGATACGCCACTACCACTATAGCCAGATATACCACTATAGCCAGATACGCCACTATATCCAGACACGCCAGATCCGCTGTAGCCAGATACGCCAGATCCAGAGTAGCCACTGTAGCCAGATACTCCAGAGCCACTGTAGCCAGAGATACCAGACACGCCGCTGTATCCAGAGACACCGGAGTACCCGCTAAAACTGCTGTAACCAGAGATACCACTGTAGCCAGATAGGCCAGAGTAGCCGCTGTAGCCAGACTTTCCAGAACCGCTGTAACCAGACACACCACTGCCACTGTAGCCAGAAATACCAGACCAGCCAGAGATACCACTGTAGCCAGACCAGCCAGAGATACCAGACCAGCCAGAGATGCCACTGTATCCGGACAAACCAGAATATCCAGACGAGCCAGAGACTGGGCCAACCACTTCAGTTGAACCGTCGCTGTAGTAAATTGTTAGATAACCCGTGACTGGGTTATAGATAATGTTTGTTATGAGTTTGCCAGGCGAGGCAGCGTTAGCGATCTGGGAGACAGATGCTTGTTTTGTTACACCACCTTGTACAACTACCGTCTGCTCATTGCCTGTTAAGGTTGTAGCAATCGGTAGTCTCGTTATCGGCTGATCTGACATTTATTTTTATTATGTGTAGGTGAAGCTACCGTGCAGAGTTGCTGTTCCAAAGGTGGAAGTAGCGCTCACGTCAACAAGTCCAGTAATTGGATAAGCTGGAGTAATTGCGTGGATCTCTGTGGATGTGATTAACGTGAATGTTGCTAGAGCACCACCGACACGAACTGTTGCCACATCGGTAAAGTTGGCGCCTGTGATGACCAATGCAGTGCCGCCTGTTTTGGAGCCAGTGTTTGGTGATACAGTGTAGATAAACGGATTGAGCATCTGTGGCGATGGTGCCACATTGCTTGCTTTATTGAGGTCGCCCTGTGCGCCACCCGCTGGAGGAACGCCTTCGATGAAGAAAGACTCGCTGCCTTGTGTAAAGCCACCATCGGTCATAATCTGATCTGGACGAAGGGCAATAGAGACATCTGGTCGTGGGAAACGCAGAGCAATGTTTTCAGTCTGACGTGCTGGTAATCTCCATGGATCAAACTGATCTAGGTCGTCCTTGCACACCCGCATCCCAGGGAAGTTGGGATCAGGCATAAGTTCTGTATAGCCAAACTTTCTATTACAGCGGTCACAGACCGCTATAGATAGAACAGAATTGCCACGAGTGTCAAGGTAGACAGGCATTGTGTGCCTTAAGCTGACTGGCTATCGTTCTTGATTAAAACACCACCAATATTTATGCTAGTTACTGCGGCTGCAGCGGCACTGCTTGCAACTTGGAATCTTAAATCTGTTCCACCAGCGTAAGGGAAAGGAAAATGCCTTTGAACTTCATACTGTGTATTAAATGGCGTTTGTACAATAACTCTTTGCACACCAGAAGAAGCATTTGTTAATGCTCTGTAAGTTGTGTAATTGGCGCTGTTACCATTAAAAGATGAATATGCACCGTATCTATAACCATAAAAAGTATAGCCATTAGGTACGGTATACACGCCCATCTGAGATGTTCCAACGCTGGTGGTAGCTCCACTTACAACTTGTGTGTTTATCTGTGCGTAAACAGTACTACTTACAGATAGTGTAATTACACCTGTAGGGTTGGTTGCTGAGCCAACAGATACTGCAATGTTATTAATACGGAAATATGAATTAACTGTCGTTACACCCGTTGTGCCGTTAAGAACTAAATTTTCAGTAATTTGGTTGTAACTTGCGTCTAATCCAGTGATTGTGATAGTGGCAGTATCTGTAACTACAGTACTTACTAAAGTCATTGTAGATGCAGATGATGGAAACACATAGTCAGTTGTCCCCATGTTTTCCCAAACGGTTCTAAATAATCCTGCTGTAGCGGGCGTAGTTCCATATCCAAAAATATTTGCAGAACTATGACCCATAATTTGATTACGAGACACTTGAAGTTCAAATGGCTCATAAGCGCCTTGAACAGTTACGGAATGGGGAGGTGCTGTGTACGGATTGTAGGCGTTAGCCATAGATTTCTCCTAAAAGGTTAAAGAGGCGGGTTGCCCCGCCGTCTAAATTAGCTATTTGTGTAGCCAGAACCGTAAGGAGCAATAGAACCATCAGTGTTACGTGGTGTATATTCAATAGAGAATGTACCAGCCAATGTACCAGTGATAGCAGAGATAGCAGTTGCTGTGAAAGTAACAGTTGCGTCAGTTGTACCAACGTTGTTCAATACAGTAGCTACAGCAGCAGTTGCTGTTGGAGTCATTACAATAACACCACCAGTTGTAGTTGGAGTAATTGTGCCGACGTTAACACCAGCTACGGCTACAGTGATAACGCCACCAGTAATAGCTGAAGGAGCTGTAGTTTCGTAAAAACGAATTGTGTTGATGATAGAACCGGCTGGGAGTACAAATGGAACTGCAGTTGTAGAACCAACATCATAAGTTGTTAAAGCGCCAGCACTGGTTGTACCAGTGATTGGGGCAATGTATTGCTGTTGTGTAGATTGAGCTGCACCGGTGTTATCTGGAGCGATTGTGCCATCGTTTGATGGGTTGTTACGTACAAAAATACGAATTGGCGAGGTAAAAGTTGATGACATGTTTAATTCCTTATCTTAGTGGGTATCCCAAACTGTCTCTAAGTCGTCTCACCGGGAAGTAGCGGCGGTCAGAATGGGATTATCTTCCTTATTTTAACTAATACGCAAATAAGATAAAATGCGCCCTAGATAGGGAATTTGTTTGATTTTTTGGAGTTATCTGAGCCAGGGATGACTCTGAGATTGGCGAAAGTATGCAGTCCTGAAACTTTTTTGCCTTGAAGGGGAATAATGTGGTCTACGTGGTGCTGTATGCCGGATGCTTGAGATAGCATAGCAGCTAATTGATATTTTGCTATAATAAGGTGTGCGCCAGAGTCCCATTTTGGGGTGCGTTGAAGAATAGTGGCGCGGCGTTTGCCTTCGTAAGATGAGCGTTTATCTTTGTTGTTTTTGTTCCACTCACGATTACGAGCATTATGATTTTCTAAATCTTTTTCTCGATTTTTTCTATGAATGGCATGGCGTTTTTCAGGATTGTCTAATGCCCATTGACGAGCACGTTCTTTGGTAAGCTCTTTATTGCGCTCATACCATTCTTTTGCTAATCTTTTTTGGTTTTCTTTATCTTTTGCCATACTCTTACTAATACGCAAAAAGCCACCCTTTTGAGGTGGCTTTTTGACTTTTTTACAACTTTTTTAAAGCTAATTATACACCTTGGGTCCCGAACACATTACGTGCATCGTGCCATCCGGTAGCGTAACGCTCAGTTGCCTTGTAACGCATAGAGTCAGTTTCAAAGTCTCCTTCCATAGATTTCTCCATTGGACGACGCATTACGAGCATGAGACCATTTTCTGCATCAGTCTGAACAAACCAGGCTTTGCTAGAGGACAAACGTGTAACCACGTGTGTGCCTTTAGGCAACATGCCTGTTGATTTGATAGGGTTCAAATCATTGTCAGCTGTACCTGAACGGAGAACAGACTTGAGGATAACCTCAGACTGGAACTCGAGTGCAGGAGGAACAACTAATTGCTCAGCCTTCAAACGAATACGCTTACCGTTGTTGTCAATAGCGCCACGGATCTGAATGATGATCTGCTCAACAGAAGTTTGTGACAATGAAGCAGCTGTTGATAGCTTGTTGCTGTATGTCAAACCGTTTGCTACAGGGTGTGCTGTGTTAATCAAAGTTACGCCGTCGCCGCCAGTGTAGCCGCTTGTGAACGCGAAGTTCAACAAGTTAGCACACAAAGTTTCCTTAGTTTCAATCATAGACTGAGCTAAGTGCTTAGCGAAGGTAGAGCCGATACGGATGTGATCGCCGTCTTCCATCAAAACTTTGGTCAAAGCGTAAGCCAAGCCATAGATTTGGTAGATGAAACGGGTGATGTACAGTGTACCGCCTTGATCGTAGCTAACTGGAGTGCCATCAGGCATTGCAGGAGCTGCGTTCATACCGAACAGCATTACTTCTTCGTGATAATTACGTGGAATACCTTGGATCTGTTCTACAAATCCCTTCCACTCGTCAGCGCGTTGTTCATAAACGCCATCAAAGACTTCGTTGATAATCGGCTCGACTACCGCACGAAAGTCCGTACTACGCATTGGAGTTGCCATTGCTTATTACCTTTCTTTCGTTATATTAAGAGTAAGCGACCGAAACAGACGGAGCGACTAATTGACTGTTAGCGATTTGAACTTGGACGATTGTGTATGTATCACCCCAGGCATTTGTTTGGCCTGATGGGTAAGCTACTTCACGACCTAAACCAACAACCTTAACTTGACCTTGTGCACCGGTTGCTACTGGTGATGCAGCTAAAGCTGTAGTTGAGAAGCCAGCGCCACCGTTGCCGATAGATGTGCCTGAAGTTGCGTTGTTTGTTGAGTCAAAGTCATATGCTTTGCCAATAGCTGTTGTGGCTACTGAACCATTACACTGAGCTTCGTAAACCAATTGTGGATCTGTGAAGAGCCAGAAAATGATTTGTGTAGAAGCATCAAGAGTTAGTTTAGAAGCCCATTTAGCTACTGAACGACGACCTTGTGAATCGGTGAACTCAACACCATCAAATACACCAAGCATTTTGCCGGTTGCGGCTAATGTAGGAGCAGGGATCAATTGACCTGATGTGTTAATTGCTACTGGTTGATATTGGTAGAAAGCCTGACCAGTTGTGAGACCGTAAGGTGCATTGTAAGAATTGTCAGTACTAGCTTGAAAGCTGTTTGTACCAACAAACTGAGTTGCACGATCCAGACCACTTGGGTGGTAGGCAGGCTTCAGACCAAAGGGAAGATATGTCGTAGACATGTATTATTATTCCTTTTGAATTTTTGAAGAATGTTAATCGAAGCGGATATTACTATTCGCTTTTGCGGCCTCTTTTTCCAGTTCCAAATGCCCACCGTCAAGAATTGAACGTCCGCCCTTACCTTCTTGCGCCGTATTACGGACACTAGCGGTAATGTTGCGTTGATGATCTAGCGGATCCTCTAGGTGCATCATGCGCATCACTTCTTGATAGATTTCTTCTGGAAGTTTGAAGAGAACCATTTCGTTACAGCTAACACAGCCTTCAAACTTGCCCGAGCTCATTTTACCTAGTCCTTCAAAGCCTTTACCTAATTCTGAGGCTTTAACTGGTTCATAACCCAATGCTACGCGTTTGTCGATACTGTCATAATTATTTGTGGTAGATAACCAGCACAAATGGAAGCCAGGGATAATCCCCGCTGGCAAGTCTGGCAACGCGCTATTTTGCCATTTATCTCTGAACGCCTCTGCACGTTCGCGCTTACTTTGATTTGCTGGATCTTCTGCTGCGATCCGCTCTTTAGTTTCTTGTACACGATCGGCCAAACGGTCCTCGACATCGCGTTTAATTCTTGTATTTGCCATTTTAATTAACCTTTATTTTCACGATCGTACTGTGCATATGCACGGATCATTTTGTTTCGTTTTTCTGTGTCGTCCCATGCGCCAGCGTCTTTGATTGCATCAACTCGAGCTTTACTCAAGGTAATGGTCCCTGGCTTTGATGCACCTGCGTTTGAAACCCGGCTAGAAGCTGTTGGGTTTGCACGTCGGCTGCTACCGCCTTTAGCTGTGTAGCGATGTGGTAAACGACTTGATAAACGACTGTCTAACTCTTCCCAATATTCGGAATCACTAGGATCCCAACCATCGGCTGCGAGTTCTTGGTCAACTACTTTGGCAATTCTACTATCGGTATCTCGAGCTTGTGGGTCAAACCATGAGTTCTTTTTCAACCACTTAGTTGCATTTTGTTGCACTTCAGTTGTAGTTGGATTTGGAACGTTTTGCTTTGGACTCTTTGCTGCTTCGAGTTGTTCTTTTTTGTAATGCTGAACTTGTTGCAAGCGTTGCTTAGCATCTGTAAGTTGCTCCAAATATTCCATCTGGGCATTTACGTCACCAGATTGAGCAGCTTGAACCATCTTCATCTTAGCATACTCTACACGGGTTGCTTCGTCCTCTAGGGCTTTATCAAGCTGTGCAAACTGGTAAGATGCTGCAGTATTTTCTACTGCGGCTAAACGTCTTGCTAGGTCTTCATTACGGCGCTCTAATGCGCTGATCTTGTGTTTTGCTGAGGCTTCACGTTGTTTTTGAAGTTCCTTTTTTAGCTTACGTTCTTCACGTCTAGCTTCACGGATCTTTTCACGTTCGTCTTCTGTTTCACCATCGTCGGCTGCTTCATCATCGCCAGCTTGTTCTTCTTCAGAATCATCGCTGCCTTCTACTTTGCCGCCTTCGTGTAGCTCTACTTCTACGCCTTCATCTTCGTCAAAGCCCTCTGGGACTTCAACTTTGGCCAAAACTGAGCCATCTAATTGTTCCTTAATAGGAACGTCTTTTTCTTTATCTGCCATACTTTTCTTTCAAAAGTTAATCTACAAACGCTTTCATTTTCTGTGCTGCTTCAAATGACTTGATCTTAGAGATCACTTCACGCGCCTGTAGTGTAATAAACACCACTGGAGCGCCATCATCTTCTGGTTGCACTACAAAACGGTCACCGCCGTACTTAATTGTACGAACTAAGTCACCAACAGAACACCAAGGGCCTTCTGGCCAAGGAGTTAGGTCATCTGGGCTTTTATATGCCAAGGGACCAATGTTGATTACTTTAGCTACTGTTTCGTTAAAACGTAACGTCTGTTTGGTTTCATCCACTAGGATGATACCGCCTTTACTTGTTGTCTTTTCCCTGCGTAACTGCACAAGTACTCTGTCTCCAAGAATTTCTACACCAGGATCTACGTCTGGAAAGCACTCCTGCTCTGAACGTAAATCGGGCTCGTTTTTACTATTAAAATCAATCACCTTACGGCAACCTTTCTAAACTCTTACGAGTTATCTTCGTCATCTTCTGTCAAAATTTCGTTGACAATATCCAAAGCTAATTGTAATCCTTGAATAGTGCCCACACTTTGTTTGTAATCATCAAATGAATTAATGTTACTTCCCGCGGTGACAGCTTCCGCTTGATCTTTTATCTCAGTCTTTACACGACCGATGATCTCGCTAATAATGTCTTTCATAATTTCACTAATACGCAGGACGGAATAAATCCGCCCCAAATATCAATAAAAGTTACCGCCGCCAATATCTTTAAGATTCTTACCAGGGCCGACTTTGCTGTCTTTAGCCATTTTGTTTTGGTTAAGAACTGCGTTGTTGGCACGCTTAGAACCAGAAGATCCTGCGTCAATGGTTGTTTCGCCAGGGCCGCCGCCGGAGCTTTGTTTACCTGTCATTTTGTATGTTTTACGAAAGCCTAATTCGCCGCCGTCTTGTGGGTTTTTTGCCATTTTATTGTCCTTCTGTAGGAGTTGGTTGTGGTGCTGCTGCTTGTTGTTCTAGCGCCTGTTGATGCGCTTGATCGTTTTGCTCTAAGGTTGACGCGTGATCTAAACCAGTCTGTAATGCTTGGTTTTGTGCCTGCATGCCTTGTTGCATCATCTGTTGCTCGTGTTGCTGCTGGGCCAATGCTGCTTCTTTTTGGTGAGCAGCTTGTTCTGCTACCTGAGCAGCTTGGCTTTGGAACGCTTGCTGCTCGATTGCCAAACCGTGCTGGCGAATGTCTGCGTCTGATGCCTGAATAGCGTCGATAGCTGACAAGGCCTGTTCGTGCTCTAATTGTATCTGTTGCTGGTCCATCTGTACACCGGCGTTGATCATGGCGACGCGCTCTTTTGCAGCGTTGTTGATATTTGCCATGGCAATATCGGTAGCATTACGCTGGTTATCAATATTGGTTTGTGTAGAGTACTTGGCTTGCAATTCGGCAACTTTTTGCTGCAACTCTGCCACCTTGAGTTGGTAGTTTTGTTGCGCAGTCTGTAACTCTGTCTGCATCTTTTGCTGAGCTTCTTGCGTCTTGCGTTGGGTTTCTGCCATCTGAGTCTTGACAATGGCCGCAGCTGTTGGGTCGTTCATTGCAGCAGCTTCAGATTGCTGTTGATGCGCTTGTTGAACTTTTTGAGCCAGTGCTTGAATTTGTTGTACATACGGGCCAAGCTCTTGTTGTGAATCTTGGTTAACGACCTGCGAAGCCAAAGCCAATGCCTGCTGTGCTGGTTTGTCAAGTGGTTTTTCTTGATGTAATTCTAACACATCTTTACCTCCGGCTGCTTTTGCAACCATACCACGCATAGATTGTAAATAATGTAATGTTAAGTGTTGTTTGATATGTTCAAGTGCTTTTGGTGCAAATACGGGTCCAATAACTGGATTGCCACCATAAGCAGGGTTGTTTGCGTACTCTAAATGAATTTTAATGTGTGCAATGTGATCTTGGTCTGGATAAGCAGCTGCTGCCCGACCCATAGTCATTGATACGTTTTCCAACGCAGGATTGGATTCGCTCGCGCCCAATGGGTTTGGTAAAATTTCTTCTGCATCGGCAACTTTAAGTTGCTTAAGTACGCGCTTGTAAATTGCGCGCATGTCAAACATTCCTGGAGGGGAAGCTGACGCCATTTGTAACAACGCTTGATTTTGAGCAAGACGTTGCGTTTCAGAAAAAATGTTAGGATCAGATACCGGACGAATGTCATTGTTGTACGCAAAATCACGCACTTCAACTTCTTCACCAGACTGGTTGTCCATCTCGGCCAAATACCAATGGTTAAGGCGCGAGACAATCTTCAATGACATTGCCTGACTACGGTGCAATCTAGCATGAATAGATGAATAAACTTTGGCACCTTGCTCAATCAGAGCTTGCACAGTGCCCACTGGCATTTGGCTGTTAGCATCACCAATTTTTTCTTCAGATGTAGTAACAACGCCTTTAGCCGCATTGGTTAACCAACCCAACAAATCAAATAATACGCTTGATGGCGGGTTAAACGGCATTGGCATAGCAATCTGACGGATGTCAGTTACGCCAGGGCCCGATTCAACTTCAATTACTTGAGTGGGTTCAATTCTATCAGACTGTCCAGAAACTCGTCCAGTTTTGAGTTTAAGCATTGTCTGAGAGTTGTTGATATGAGCAGCATCAAGCAAAGCACGTAAAGCACCAGTAAGAGCAGCAGAGAGGCCACCAATAAGATGGGGGAGGCCAATAGCATAAGCACCGCGCCAAGGAATGAATTTGAACTCAACATACCAATCCAATTTTTCGAGTGTTTCATCGCCTGACTCCCAGTTGCGGTAGAGAGCCAACACTTTACTACTAGACTCATCAATTGTTAATGTATAAGGTGCTCGTTTGCCGTTTGTAAGTGGATCATCGTCCAAACGCATGAAGCAAGTAATTTCGTAAATCCGACGCAATCCATCAATGTTTTTAGATGGCTCAGAACGACCTTCAATTTTATCGTTGGCTTTTTCTGATCGAGTTTGATCGTTTATTGGTGCATCAGAAGTGTATTGATAATTATCTAAGTCACGGTAAAAACCGGCGTCAATGCGCTGCTCATATGTATCTTGGGTAATGTCTTGTTGTTCTGTTACACGCTGCGATGTGTAAAAGTTTGTTGTAGAGTACGGAAGAATAATGTTATCAATTGGGATCCATTCGCACGTTGGGCGCTTTTGCTCTTCGTCAAAACGCCATTTAAGAAATTGTGATCCGCCAAGGGGTAATTGAGTGAGCAATTGCTCCATCTCATCTCGGTACTCAGCAATTTGCTCAGACAATTGCCAGTTAAGGAAATTAGATTTACGTTCGGCAACATCAACCTTGACTCGATTGTCATCACCTTTAATGTTTGATTTAACTATGCCGTCGGATGGGAGTAATTCTTTACTGGATGATGCCGCAAAGTCAACGCAAGCCTCGGCCATGACAGGATGCACAACTTTAGAAGCGCCATCAAAAGTAGCGCCACCAGGAGCGTCTTTACCCAAACCCGTGCGACGTAAACCCTCTTCGTACTGTTTGTCTCTTTGGGAGCGCGCTTCTTTATCGACATCAATGTAATCCAAATATTCAATTGCTAATGAGTTAAGTGTGCCTTCGTCAAACTCTTCTGCTAAGTTAGCATAAAACTCTGGGTTTTTAAGTGGAGATTCTTTTTCTTTGTAGTTGATAACCACAGAGCCATCGTCAAGCTCAATTACTTCTTCTTCAACTTCGTCAGAATCTAAACCTAGTGCTTCTTCATATTCATCCATTTCGGCATCTTGTTGTGCCGCAAGCTGTACATCTTCCTCACGATCATCAAGACCGGGAAGATTTGCTCCCATTTGCATCGGTATTTGTGGATTTGCCATAGATATTTTATTTTGAGTCGCTGCCATGGGCAACAACGAGAATTGGGGACGTCCTTAATTTAACTAATACGCTATTTAGGGGGTTTCCGCCCTATTGCGCGTAAGGATTGGAAAAACGTTTGCGCGAATCGTCATCTGCATAGTCATAATCACGCGCGGGCAATGGGTCAAGCTGAATCCATCCAGTATCTCGCAAAATACGCATAGCCTGTGAGAACGCGTCAACGTAGTCATCATGGCCTTTAGCTTCAGGAAACGAGCACAATTGACGAATAAAACGCTTTGCCCAGGTGGCAACCTCGCCTTTTTGATTTGGGTCTTCTGGAATGAACACTTTTCCCTTAGTAACCATAGGTGCCACAATATTTAAGCGCTGCACCTTATCCGCGCGCCCGGGGTTATATCCTTGGACTGGCACACCAGAACCTTGAAGTTCTTGAATCAACGAGATACCAGCTGATTTGTCTTCCATTAGTATAAGATCGGCTTTTCGTCCCTTAGCAAACGTATTGTCCGCACCATACACAACTTCTTTAAAATCATCAATTACTTTACGGCGCAATTCTGGGTAAGATAAGTGTTCATCCCAAGCATCCAAAAGGATAACTGCTAACCCAGCGTCTTGTTGTTGAAAAATACCCCATACTTCACAAGCTGTTGGGTCATTAACTGTTTTTTCAGAAGTCGCTGGATCATAACTGGCAATCACGTACTCAAGCTCTGGAGTAGGTTTGTTAGCAGGCCACATTTTAAAATGTTTGCGTTTAATAATACCTGATGACTCTGGGTCAAGGATTTCACCGTAAATCTCTTGACGGCCCATGTCGGTGCCGTCATACGTTTCTAGCTGTTTAAAAAATGTTTCGGAGAGGTTCGCCCGATTGTCATACGAGGACGCGTTGACCATGTACACATCGCCGCCGATTTTTCCTTCGGCAAGGTCGACAATGATTTCCCTTGGTTTAGGTGTGGTGGTGATGATTTGCTGGACTCGCGGGATTCTAGGATCCTTAAGTCGTAAAGTGAACTGCACACCGTCGTATGCTTCGTCAAGATAGTCGAAGGCACACAGCTCGTCAAACCAAGCTCCGTGGTATTGTTTACCACGATATCGTTCTGGCTCGGAGGCTGGAATGCCTTGAATGATTGATCCGTTGTGGAGGGTAATTTCAAATAAGGACTTGTTGTAATCTCGGATAAGGCTTTGGGGTATGATATTAAGAAGACCGGAGTCTCCTTCAAAACAAGTTGCACGGATATCATTAGAGGTTGGGGCGGTGACAAGCCAGCGAGTGTTGTCATAGGTAGCAGCGCGAATACCAATCCAATGGCTTGCAGTGTGCGTTTTGCCAGAACCGCGTCCGGCCAGCATAAGAAAGGTGTCGTACTCTCCATCGTCGGGTTCTTTTTGGTGTGGTAGCGCTTGCACAGCCCATTTAGCCTGCCAGGCTATTTGGTCGCGCATGGCTTTAGGCCACGATTTGCGTTGTTCAAGGTATTTGGTTAGAAAAAGTTCTTTTTCTGGTGTTAAAGACATGCAATAAATCCTTCTCCGGCCAGGAATGTGCTGTTCTCACCATCTGTTTCGATATGAACACATGCCTGCGGTGTAATTTCGTAAATATCAGCAATCAACCGCCACATCTGGCGTACTTTGATTGTTTTTAAAGTTTGCCCTGGTACCAAAAGCAGTTTGGTTCGGATAAACACAGTGTAGTAATGCTTGTAATCGTCGCTCATCATGCTGGTTTTACAACCAAGTGACTCAGCCAAATACTGAACTTGCTGCGCGATGATTCTATTTTTGCTAGTAAACCGAAATGTGCCGCTTTCTTTGTTATATTTGCGAGATTTAGAACACATAATGCCAGAAAGCAACTCTTGCCGCTGTTCTGGAGAGGCAAGAAGGTAATTATTTGGAATTTTGTACGGAATATTTGGCGCTAAATGCGAAAATACAGACGGCGTTGTTGCAAATCTGGTTTTGTTGGTGGGTATATACCCGTAATCTTTAAATTTTTCCAATACAAAATCGCGAAAGTCTGGGGGCGCGGTCATGGTTTGGTCAATATGCCGGTTAAAAAACCAAAATCCAAACACAAACGGTGGGACTGGCAGGTCTTGATGCGCCAGTTGCAAGGCGCCAGTGGTTGGCACCGAGTATTCTTTGCGTCCTTCGCGCCCAGTAAGTGGCACAGTAAGCAGTTTGGCTATGTTAGTGGGTGCTAACTTACGTTTAAAGCGCCGCGTGCCTTTGTATTTTCTTGCTTGTTTTCTGTAGTTTTCACTTTCTACAGGGAAAGCTAAGTGTTCATCACCAGCAAGGGTTAAGTTATCATTAAACTGAACCTCATAACAACGGGTAGCTCGATAATGTTGAACCAACTTAATGCGGGTTGGATTGCCTAAGTGGTCAAATACAATATCACCGACTTGAAGATCCCCTGCCCTTTTCCAATAGTCAAGGGTTAACACCTTTTCTGTTGCTAGTATCGCCATAAAAGTTTTCAAGGACCCATTGGTCCAGCCATTTCCCTAACGGAATGCGTATTTTGTTTTGAATTGCGTATGGCAGCTTTTGGATATTCATTGCCTCATCAGATAATTTTAATCGGAACTCAAGATACTTTACTGTTTCTTTGTCCAGAATATTGATGGGGGCGTCTGCCGAATCAAAGTAGTTTAAATTACATACCAGTACCCTTAGCCCTTTAAGGCTACCTGGGGGGTTTTCCAATGCCCCCTGGATTTGGTAAACATAATCATTCATACCTTTACTAATACGCACATTTGACAATTTTTACAAAAAAATTTTTACTGCCACACTTTGGTTCAAAATTGCCACACTTTTGTTTTGCAAAAAGGCAAAGTGTGGCAGTAACTTTTTCTTTTAAAATCAAAGAGTTGCAGCGTTTTTTACCAAAAATTGCCACACTTTGGTCCAAAATTTCCAAATCGATAGCCTACTCTCTTTTTTCTTTTTTGTTTTTAAAAAATATAATATTAAGAAAAGTATGGAAAGTGTGGCAATTTTTCTCGAAAAACGCTGTAAGCCTATGATTCTATTAAGAAAAGTTACTGCCACACTTTGCCAAAAACGGCCAAAAAAGTGTGGCAAAAGTGTGGCAATTGCCACACTTTTCATAATGTGAAATGCAAAGTGTGGCAATTTTACAAAAAAAATTATAGGAACTCAGGTTTGCTCAGGGGCCCGGGCGGAGGGCCAGGGGGTCTAAAAATAGTGGTATCGCAAGTTAGTAAGCACCCACTTCGCTTAAACTGGCATTTGTGCACCAAATTGGTGCATAGGCATACTGGCCATCCTACCTATGCACCAAATTGGTGCAGCACCATAGTGGTGCGTTGGTAAGCGCTTACTCACTTAGGCCAATGCACCAATGTGGTGCACCAGGTTAGTGTGTGCTCACTTACTTAGGCAATGCACCAATGTGGTGCATGTTAGTGGAGACTAACATAGCAGTATGGCAATGCACCAATGTGGTGCATACGCGTACGCGATGCGCGGGATTAGGTGCGCGCGCCATAATGCAAAATCAGCGCGCCGGCCGCGCCACAATTCCAAGAAAAGTATTAAGCAAAATGACAATCTAATACGACGCGATTACAGGCCGATAGAGCGCTTTTTATTGTTTAGGCTGCCTTAGTATTCCCGCGCCGAGATCTCGATTTGCACCACAATGGTGCAGGTTATAAAGAATGGCCGCTTTATATCTTATCGTAATATTAGGGTTTTCCCTAATAGTTTTTATTGTGCAGCCGCTTTATATTGTATTTATGGCAGCAATTAAGCGGCCATTATATGAGAGGAATTACCATCATGACAAAATACAAGCTAAACATTAAGCGCGATCTAGATATTACACCAAATTGGAATGGCGGCAATGAATACTTTTTATGGCTGCCCTTCGGTTATCGGTTTGCGGATGACCTAGTACATTGCCGCGGATTTGATACATTGGCCGAAGTGAGAGCGGCAGCGCGGCGCGATGTAATCGAATGCGATTGTGGCGAATGCGCGCAGCATGAGCGCGGCGCTAAAGTATAACTAACTAAGGCGGCCGCCGCGCCGCCATTCATAACATAGAGAGGAATTATCATCATGCAAACCAAAACTAAAAAGCCGAGCGGCTTTATTTTATATCGCGGCGCTTCATTATTGGACGGCGCGCCAATTGTGGCTATTGCCATAATTAAATCAACCAACATTAAAACGGGTAATATGGTGCAAACTTACATTTTATCTGATAGCGGCCTTAATCCATTGGACGCGGCCAAGAGCGGCGCGGATTACGCTATCTGTGGCGATTGTAAACATAGGCGCTATCATGGCGAATTGCGGGATTGCTATGTAAACATAGGCCAAGGTGCGAATGCCGTTTACAAGGCCTATATCAAGGGTAATTATCCCGCCGGCATTCAGGCCGCCGCGAATGCAAGCGCCGGCCGTATGGTGCGGCTTGGTACTTATGGCGATCCGGCCGCCGTACCGGCTTATATTTGGCAAGCGCTTATTGCACAAGCGCAAGGTCATACCGGCTATTCTCACCAATGGCAAAACGGCAAGGCCGGCGCGGATATCATGGCCTTGTGCATGGCAAGCGCCGATAATGCGAGCGAGCGCGCCGCCGCCAAGGCCGCCGGATATCGTACTTTTAGAGTACGCGGCGAAAATGAGGCGATCGAAGCCGGCGAATTTTTGTGTCCAGCAAGCGCCGAAGCCGGCCGCCGTAAATTATGCGGCGAATGCGGCGCTTGTGACGGCGGGTTAAATTCTAAGCGCGCCGATCCAGTCATTATCGTACATGGATCGCTAAAAAGCCGTTTTATTCCAATCCAATCAATTTAAAGGGTTTATTATGATTAAGCAAGAATTATTTTTATGGCGCATTAATGAAGCCGGCCGGCTCGCGATTGTTCGCCGGTATACCGGCGGCGATTTATACGGCGGCATTGTGGCGAGTAAAGCCGCGGCTTATGAGATATACAAGGCCATAGAGCGCTTTAAGCCGGTAGATTATACGGCATAGTGCATTCTCTAAGCCGCCGCGCATAGCAGCGGCTTAGGGGTTTGCATTGTGCAGCCAATTAAACAATGGAGGAATTATCACTATGGAAAATAATACAATCAACGCGGCGCGGCCGCTTTATACAATTGCGCGCGATATCCGCCGCGCATGGCCGCGCGTCAATTTTGCCGCCGTCCCGTATCTTGAGGCCATGGCCGCGCTCAATTCAGTTAACGATAAATATATGTATGATGACGGCCGCGGCATTGTGCGTTATTTTTTGGCCAATGCTTCAGCATTCCGCGGCGATGAGGCCAAGGCCTTAAAAGCCGAATTAAAACAATTATTAAAGGGTTAATTATGGATATCTTAATTTATGGTTTACCCGCCGGCGAAAATCGGCGCTATATGGAAGCGCTATTGTCTACAGAATGCCAAGGCCGCGCCGATATTGAGCGCGTTATAACCGCGGCCAAGGCGGCCGGATATCATTCTTTTAGACTGGCCAGTTATGACGGCGCGCCGCCTGATTTTGTTAAGGCCATTAATATATGAGCGCCGCGCCATTCCTAGTATTTTACCGGTATCAAGGCCAAGATTACAACGCGGCCTTTGATACCATGCGACGCGCTAAGCAATTCGCGCGGCTTACTGGCGGCCGGATAGAATGCCGGCTTATCAATTTATTAATAGGCCACGCGCGAGGCTAGATCATATTAGGGTTTATCCTAATTGACTACGCGCGAGGCTAGATCGAAAATGAATCATAAATTATTAAAAGGGTTTAATTATGTACTACTGCAACGGGTTTAGTTTTGAGGATTACTATGAGGCCGCGCGCTATGCTGATATTCTGCTATATCAATTCGGCATATACAAGGCCATTTTCACTCGCGCCGAAATAACGGCGCAATTACAGGAGGTTTTATAATGGTTAGAACATTTTCAGATGGCCACAATATGGGCTCAATAGTAAAAGACGCGATTAGATGTGATCATTGTACCCATAAGCGCGCTATTGAGTATTCTAGTGGCGTATTGTATTGCTGGAATTGCCGCCTAGTTAAATTAGTAGATCGGATTGATTACGCTAGTTTAAAAATAGATGGAATAGATTTTAAAGATTACCCCGATTTTTGTGACGCGTATTTTAGCGCCGGTAATTATTTAGATGGCAAACCATTGCCCGAGGAAGTGCTGGAAAAGCTGAGCGAAGATTCAGCGCGAGTCAATGAAGCAGTATTTAACCAATTATTTTAGGAGGATTAAACCATGATGACATTAAACGATATCAACACAATTGAATGCGATGAAGAGGCCACAATGGAAGAGTACTACATGGCCATTCAGCGCGCCATTAACGGCGGAATGTGGGGATTACAGGGATCATATGGCCGCGCTATGATGGACGCTATCAGCGCCGGTTTATGCTTACTTGGCCACAATCGCGCAACGGATTACTATGGCAATACGATCCCCAGTCGCGATGATGTACAGGCCGGTACTAAGGGCTCATATGATTTTGTGGCAGAAGAGCGCGGCCAAGACTGGGCTGACATGATGGAGGCCGCATAATGAACTACTATTTAATTGAATATTACCATGATTCAGAAGGCTATAAGTTTGAGGAGTTTTTAGCAGAAGATCAATTTGAGGCTGTTGAAGCGTGTAAAACAATACCATTTTTTGGATATATTCAAAATGTTTATATGCAAGTTAAACAATGGGAAAAGGAGACGGAATAATGGATAAGCAATTCATAGCTAGCGAGTTAAGATCCGCAATTGAGTATTACACCAGTTTAACTGTCATTGAGCATGCAGAGCAAACTGTTTTAAAAGAGGCGGATGAAGCATGGAAAGATGTTAATAAATTAATCAACCAATTAGTGGAGGCATAATGAATAAGTACATTGAAGAGCTAGTTACAGAAATGCTATTTGATTTTAATGATTTAGCATTAGGCAACACCTACAAGGATGTAGGGTATGACACCAAAAAAGAGTTTTTTGAAGAGATGAGCAGAAAAGTAAACGAGCTATATTCAAGACTATTAAAGGAGGTAGCATAATGGAACGCAATAGACCAAAGACGGCAGCAATTCGTAAAGCATTCGGAGAGTACACGACAGAATGCTTTTCCGGATACGAGCAGACTGCATGGGATTTAATGAACATTGTAGGCCTTGAAACCATGTTCGAGATATTGGAAAGTGTATTCCCGCATGCCGGCATTTACGAACCATTTGAGAATTGCAGCGAGAATCATGTAGAGAGTTTAATTTCATCATACGCATGGGGTAAATCATTATGAATGAATTATCTAGTTTATTAAGACAGGCCTATGAGCTGATACGCGATGCTGATACAACAGACATAGACGCGTATTACCTTGCAGTCGAAGAGGCTCAAGGGTTTATTGCTGAAGCGCTAGACCTATCAGATTCAATTGATTTAATCGCAGAGAATACGGCATTACGCCGCCAATTAATAAGCGCATGCAATGAGTTAATGGAAAGGAGATAATATGAGCGAGCTAAGAGCCAATGATATTCGGAGTGCTATTGATACTGTATGGCAAGCATTAGAGGCCTATAGAGAGGATTGCATACCGGAGAGTGATCCAACCTATGACAACCAATGGAGTGACATCTGTACGGCCATGGCATGGATTCAAGAAGACTTAAACGCAATGGAGGAATTAGATGATTGACTGCACAATATGCTCTTGTGATTTTTCACTAGAGGAAGAAGGTGGTATTGCCGGCGAGTTTGGCATACTACCAGTACAATTTTGCCCAACATGTTTGGCCTGTATGATGGACATGGCCGACCAATTAAGAGGATTTGAAGATGAAACATACGATTAGTTTTGAATCAGTAGCAGAGATGATATTATGGCTTGTTGACAACAACATTGACAAGCTGCCAGTAGACCTTACCATTCACTTAGGAGAATAATATGTTACAAGAAATTACAATGCATCAAATCAATGACTTTTTTCAAAAACCAACCGATGTCATTGACGAGCTTGGCCATATTGACCAAGAAATCAAGCAATTAGAAGCTAGAGCGCGTGTATTAAAGGCAGAGTTAATTGCTCGCGGCGCTGGCATGTACAAGGGCATGCGCTTTACTGCCGAGGTGCAAGAGTACGATCGCAATACTATCAGCGCCATTCTAGTTAAGGAATATGGCACGAAGGATTTTGTGGCACAAGTAACTCAGATGCAGCATGTCAAATCAGTAACCCTTAAACCATTGGAGGCATGATGATTAACCTAGACCAAAGTACCAATACCAATCGATTTAATGTTAGCTTAGACTCGGAAGAGCTGATGAGTATTCTCAAGGCCTTGTACTGGTACGAAGACAAGCTGACCAACATGGAGCGCGCCAAAGGCCGCGACAATGGCGAATGGGATGTAGTGGTATTTTTACGCACCCAGTTAGGTAATCTACTCAAGTACGAGGCCAAGATTGACTAATTACCGATATGCAGTACTGGACGAGTTTGGTGGGGTCATGCGCAAGTTTGCTATTAAGACCGAAGCGCAACCCTACCTGACTGCCGGCACTAAACTAATTGCATTACCTAAACAACCTAAAGCAGATCCCTACCTAGTGGCAATGCTTACTTTACCTGAGGCTTTAATATGAAGATTATCGGCGGCTTTATTGTATTTCTTGCATTATATGGTTTTGGTGTACAAATTACATTAACTGGTGTATTATGGTTTTTGTTCGGTATTTTTTTAATGGCTATTCCGGAGGCTTTGGAATTGTTTAAATATACCGAGCGATTCATACACCGGAGCGGAAATGTCAAAAAATGATTTTCTTACTGATTACCTTCAATCTCTCTACGGCATACCCGTCCTTGATTCTAAGGATGAGTATGCTTTAGCCGCGCGTATACAACAAGGCGATAACGATGCACTAGAATCCTTAGTCAAGCATAATCTTCGCTTTGTTGTGTACACAGTACGCAAACTGGCATCATGGCATCATTGTAAAACCCCGCAGGAAGATCTGATTGGCATGGCCAATGAAGGCCTTCTTAAAGCGGCAATGCAATGGCAACCCAAGAATAATGCTAAGTTTGCGACCTACGCTAAAGGGTTTATTCTCAGGGCAGTAGAGCGCGGCCTAGATAATACGGACAATCTTGTGCGTATACCCATCAAGGTGCGCGAAGAGATACGCAAAATGACCTATACCGAAAGAGCGTTGATGCAAACTTTAGGCCGTAATCCTACGACCATGGAGCTATCAACCATCTTAGGTAAACCAGTTAAGAGAATCAATCAATTGAAGTTTTACCTACTCCAAGAACCGACATCATTAGACGCATTAAACCTAGATAAACTGGAGGAGGAAGACCTTGATTGATTTAACCAAAGAGCAGCAAAGAGCATACGACCGATTCATTCGGGCGCGTAATAATGTATCACTAGGCCAGTATCGCAAGTACAACAAGGCATGGCAGCCCACCAGTGATGTAGTTTGTAGCGTAGATATTACTGGCCTAAACCATCAGTTATTTGAACAAAATGACGCGTGGCTGGAGTACAAGGAAGCATCCCAGGCCTGGTGGGCAATTGAACCGGAGTTTAGAAAGGCAGAGCGCATGAGTATGATTGCTGGCGATTACGGCGATTCAGATAATTGGCGCGATAAACAACCTAAAGTAAAGGAGATTTAGATGAGAGCAATACCAGTGGATGTATATGACAAGGATGGCAACATGACCAAGATAGAAGTCAATGATCCGTCAGGCAACCATATTGTGGATTTCTTATGGGATGAAAGGGAAGAGCAAACCAGTGAAAACCGGCAGCGGTTTAGAGAATGGGCTTATGAGTTTTTACGGCAAAATAAAGGGTGCGAGGTGGCAATATGAAAAAGAAAGGCATTGAAATGGATTACGGCAAACCAGACCGGCTTATCTTTTTAGAGCGAGAGCGTCAATACCATAAATGGGACAGGTACATTAAATGGCTGCTTGCTGTTATGTTGTTGTACTTTGGCTTTCATATTTACAACGCGCTGGCCGAAACGCCAGTAATTATTAACACCGCCGATGGCGGGCAGCGAGTTTGTATTGTGCAGGGCAACATTGTGACATGTTATTGACTGCCACACTTTACCCTAAAATTGCCACACTTTTGTTTTGCAAAAAGGCAAAGTGTGGCAGTAACTTTATTCTTTATAATCAATGACTTACAACGATTTCCATGAAAAATTGCCACACTTTGCCTCAAAAAACTGAAATCGATAGCTCACTCTTATTTTTTATTTTTATTTTTAAAAAATATAATATTAAGAAAAGTATGGAAAGTGTGGCAATTTTTTGAAAAAAACGCTACAAGTCTTTGATTTTAATGGTAAAAGTTACTGCCACACTTTGCCAAAAACGGCCAAAAAAGTGTGGCAAAAGTGTGGCAATTGCCACACTTTTCATAATGTGAAATGCACCACCATGCAATTTGCGTATTAGTACAGGTAAGCAAAAAAGGAAAACAGTATGTTAGAAAAACCACCCGCTTTACCAGTCGACTTTAATGGGATACCGGTCGACCTGAAAATGATCCCGCGATTTTGCCTATGGAAGTACACATTAGTAGGTGACCAAGACTCACAGAAGTGGAGCAAGCTGCCAGTCCAACATACCGGAAAGTCGGCCAGCTCCACCAACCCAGCAACATGGACAGATTTTTTTACTGCGCAGAAGGCTTATGAGAACGGCAACTTTGATGGTATCGGGTTTGTTTTTACTGGGGATGATAACCTTATTGGTATTGATATCGACGATTGTCGTGATCCTCAGACAGGCGATCTTAACCCTTTAGCACAGGACATTATGGCCAATGTGGCCGGCTATACAGAAGTTAGCCCATCAGGGACAGGCATTAAGATATTTACCCGCGCCGATATCCATGCAGCCCATGTTGACCACACCATTGGATTAGAGGTTTACCCAAAAAGCCGTTACTTTACAATGACAGGCCACAAGATTGCCGGTGATGTACCCCAAGAGCCGCAAGACTTAACTGCCCATGTACCAGCGCGTACAGTAACCCACAGTGACGATGACTTTGCTAACTACACTCCGCCAGTAGAAGGATGGGATTTGCTCCGCGTTGAAACGGAATTGCTCAGCCAGTTTGATCCTGACATGGGGTACGATGATTGGAAGAACATTGGCATGGCTCTACACCACCAGTTCAGTGGCGATGTAGAGGCGTTAGAGGCATGGGAGCGCTGGAGTGCGCAGTCTCTTAAGTACACAGTAACTGGCATCAATTCCTGCACGAATAAATGGAAATCATTCAGAGGCCAAGGCATCACATTGCGCTCATTGATATTTAAGGTGAACCAAAAAAAGCTGCAAGCCGCTCTCGACAATGGGGAGATCATACTAGATCACTCCAATCCGCTAGATCATGCTAGGAAGTTCTTACAGTCCTTGTATGCCGTTGAGGGTGGCTTTAAATTAGTTCATTATGCTGGTGACTTTTTTACCTACACTGGGACACACTACTTATTTATTGAAGAAGCCACAGTGCGCTCTCAGATGTATAAGTTTTTAGACAAGTGTCAGAAGCAAGATAAAAAGGGCAATCTAGTTCCGTTTAATGCCAATCCGGCTGGAGTGAACGCGGCTATAGATGCGCTTAAATCCATTGTGCATTTAGCCAATGATCCCAACGGCAAGCCGCCAGTATGGTTAGATGGGTACGCAGCTAACAACCCACCAGCAGAAAAACTGGTGAGCATGCAAAATGGTTTATTCCAAATGGATCAGCTAGTTTTGTTTCCTCACTCACTGGGTTTCTTTACTTATAACTCATTGCCATTCGAGTACAACCCAGCGGCAACATGCCCACAGTGGTTAAAGTTTCTCAATGATGTGTGGGGCGAAGACATGCAGTCCATTGAATTGCTGCAGGAATACTTTGGTTACATTTTGTCCGGCGATACAAAGCAGCAAAAGTTTTTAAACATTATTGGTCCGCGTCGTAGCGGCAAGGGCACAATTAACAGAGTGTTAACCGACCTGCTTGGTCAGGCCAACGTGGTGAGCCCACAGATGGAGGAGTTGTGCGATACCTTTGGACTACAACCTTGGCTTGGTAAGCAGCTTGCGAGCTTTACTGATGCGCGCGTTACGGCTAAGAGTTCAGCCGGTGTGGTTTCTCAATTGCTTCGTATTGTTGGTGCTGATACTGTCACAGTAAACCGCAAAAACAAAGAATCCTGGAGCGGCTATTTACCAACGCGAATCATTGTGTACTCCAATGAGATGCTGCAGCTTGCTGAGAACTCCAACGCGCTCACTGGCCGTATGTTAGTGTTGCAAATGGTTAACAGTTTTATGCACAAGGAAGATGTCACACTGGCAGACAGATTGTCCACTGAGCTGGCTGGCATTTTTAACTGGGCAATCCAAGGCCACACTCGCCGTATTGCTAGAGAAGGGCAGCGTTTTGTGCAGCCAGACTCCAGCAAAGAGATGCTTGATGAGATGACTGAGTTGTCTAATCCAATGATCCTATTCATTGAAGAGGCCGTTGAGTTTGGCGAAGGGTATGAGGTAGATAAGGACGATTTGTTTGCTTGCTTTAAGCAGTGGTCAGTTAAGAAAAACTTTAGGGTCGGCACAGATATGTCATTTAAAAATCGATTTAACTCAACAACCCAAGAGCATGGTGTTCGCTCTGTTCGCCGCCGTACTGCGGATGGTAGTCAGCACTTTTTTCTTGGTGTTAAACTAAAACCAAAGGCGCAAGCCTATATTGATTCAATATCTAATTTTGAAAAGGAAGCATTTTGATGACCGAACAAGAACAATTATTCACACTGGCCTGCGCGGCCACCATGGGCCTAATTGCAAGAGGCGCAACCCCCGCTGAGGTCCGCGATACAGCGTGGCAGTACGCACAATTTGCACTCAACGGCAAGCCGGCAGATGAAACGCTTTAACTTTCGTAAACGTATCATGCGTAACTACTTCACCACCATATTCGGTGGTGTTGGTCGCCGCAGAACACTACTGCACTACGCAGGCAAAAAGCGTTTTCGTTTTCGCTGGATCCGTTTTAAGATACAACAAATTCGTAGGGCACACCAAGGCCGTAAGAACAAGGTATTTGGTAGCATCAATGCACTACGCATCCGCCGTACGTACGGCAGACGTAAACCAATCAGATCATTTAGGAGATAAACCAATGAACGCAACTGAACTAGCAAGTTTATTAGAAGTAGATAGTTGGTACAAGCTGGTAACTAGAGAAGAAATAGCTACTACGCTCCGTGCGCAACAAGCTGAAATAGAGTCGTTGAAAAAGCGTTGTTTAGATGAAATATTTAAAACAACATACGCTGATAGGTCGGCAGAAGTAATGTGTGAGCAATGGGAAAAAGCCCAAGCTGAAATAGAGGCGTTGAAACTGCAGCTACACACAACGCTGACTAATCGTGATTTAAGAACCTACGATGGGAAATTAGAATGAACAATGAACCAGTAGCGCATTTTTACCCTGAAGGTGAGGGATGCACAGTCTTTAGTAGTGATTTTGCTTTGAAATATCAAGGAACAAAAGAGCCTATTCCACTTTATACCCATCCAGCAAACCCTAAATACGATTCCGAAACAGGCGAACCATTGATTGATGGTTACCCATTGTTTTCAGGATTGCCACCAGCAAAGACACTAACAGATGAAGAAATAACTGCAATATCTAAAGAGATATTCAAAGACTACAAGAACTTTCACCACTACCAAATTGACTTTGCTAGAGCAATACTAAAAAGGGCACAAGAGAAATGAATGGAATAACATTTAACAAACAACCTGAAACTGTCGGATATTGGCGATTAAGCTATGGCAATAACATTAGTTATACACAATTTGCTATGTTTGGCAGACCAACAGATGAACAAATCAAAAACACCAAAGAATTACTTGGTTGGGATTGGATAGAGGCACAAGAGAAATGAACGCAAATGAACTAGCTGATGGCTTAAGTAAAAATCAAATACACGGTGATGACCATGGTTTGTTTAATAGACGCATACAGAATATGCTACGCCAGCAACAAGCTGAAATAGAGGCGTTGAAAGACCGCAATTGGGATTTAGTTAGCGAACCTTGGGGTTTTGATAGACATGAAGCAAAGACACTAACAGATGAGGAAATCCTAGAAGTCGCTAAAGAAATGGGGTGGCGAGGTGCTTTAGGATTTTTGATTCGATTTGCTAGAGCAATACTAAGAAAGGCACAAGAGAAATGAATTTAACTACTGAAGAAATACACAATATTTATTTACATCAAGGCGGTATAGCGGAAGGTTTGCTTAGGGCTGGCGCAGATGCTGATTTCCCCGTAATGTTTGCAAAGGCACTAATTCAATTTTATGAAGGTAAAAGAAAGACACTAACGGCTGATGAAAAGTCTAAACTAATTGGCACTCTCAAATGGGCTGAAGATTTATTGCGTTTGTCATGTAATGATGAAGCAGTAAATGACGTACAAGATTGCCTAATGATACTAAGAAAGGCACAAGAGAAATGAACGCAAATGAATTAGCTGATGAATTGGAAAATGATTACTGGGATAGTCGTGCCAATAAAATTATGCTTGAAAGTGCAAAAATGCTACGCCAGCAACAAGCTGAAATAGAAGAACTCAAAATCTTATTTGATAAGACACTAAACAACTGGGCAAAAGATATGGAGAGGATAAAGAAATGACCACATTTACCACACAAGACCGGCAAGATGCGCAACGTACCCCGTTGAGCGACCAAGAGCTACTTAAAATGGCAGCGGATAAGTTTCATTACACCGAGTACAAACTGGCAATCGAGTTCGCCCGCGCCATCGAACGCGTTCACGGAATAGGAGAATAGGTTATGTTGACATTATTTGTATTAGGTTATTTAGCATATATGTTTATAGGTATCGGCTTAATTGGAGGTTTATTATATAAATATTTAAACGAAAATTATTGCCAAGAGTGCTGGCATTATATATTGGGATTGACTTGGACATTTCTACCGCTTACTTTACTATACGATTTTACACATTGATATGAGCTTCACCATCTACCAAGCAGACGGCCTCAAAACCATCCAGTGGTTCCCAACCACAGACAGCCTTATTGCCAGCATGTTGGCCAACCCTAACGACGCATACTGGAGA